>Ga0247760_1000082_pt1 | contig 89149 bp, 114 predicted proteins | sample UWRJL171409R4_FD_179936 | JGI IMG/M metagenome (GOLD analysis project Ga0247760, IMG submission 179936) | Plant litter microbial communities from Arlington Agricultural Research Station in Wisconsin, United States - UWRJ-L171-409R-4 | ecosystem: Environmental > Terrestrial > Plant litter >...
ACGAAAACCTCGTCATCCTCCGCCGCGCCGTCGGCATCAACAGCGAGCTGGGGCACTGCACCGACGTGCGCTCGCTCGAGGAGGGCCGGCGCGAGGCGACGGGGATGTACTCGGCTACGCTGAAGGCGCAGCGGCAGAAGAGGCTGCTGTATACGCTTATTCAGGTGATGGTGTATGCGTCGCATTTTATGCAGATTATTGTGGGAGCGAGCTTGACGGCGCTGTGAGTTCATGCCTACCTACTTACCTGCCCAATTAAGAGAGGTACTTGTGCTGATATATATATATATGACAGGGGCCCTTCGGCGGGCGATCATACGGTTACGATTACGGTTCTTGGTGCGCTGAATACGGTTGTTGCGGGCGTTTTGGCGCTGGTGAAGGGACAGGGTCTGCCAGAGAGGTTACGCCAGGATCGGGTCGAGTTTCGGAAGTTGCAGGACTGGATCGAGCAGACCGAGGCGTTATTAGCGTGTGGTGTTATTGGGAAGGATAGGAAGGAGGTTGGGCTGTTGGTACAGATTGCTTTTGTGAAGTACAATGCCGCGAAGGCATCGGAGGAGAACAACGTGCCGGAGAATTATGTACGAGCTGCTGATGATCTGAACGGTGGTGGTGGAAGGAGGAATGATTGAGTCAAAAGTTGTTATTAGATCCGGTGGGGAGGGAGGTGAGGGCGGCGTCTTTGTTCGCATTTGCATTGGGTATACCAGCGGGAGGGCATGGCAGCTTGCTTTACTGGGTCATCTCGTTGCAGATACCCATCTTGTATATATCATCAATAGTTATAATCCATAATCTTTACTCGTATCCCCCTTCACTCTCCCATCTTCATCCCGGCTGACAACCCGAAAGCCGTTCAACCCTATCCCTCCCCATCTCCCTCTCTACCTCGCTCCCTAGGTAATAAGCTCCAACACCACACCTACATACCGCATACGACCATACCCACTGGAGAACTCGGGATCCCGTCCGCTCTCCCATAGATAAGCCAGCGAGGGCCAGACTAGTAGTTGGGCCGGTGACGACCAGCGAATCCCTGGTGTTGTATGTTTTTATCTTTTTGCCCCCAATTGACACACCCTTTTTCGTCCTCTCCTCCTTTTTGCCTTCCCCTTCCTCAGTCCCCATGCCCCTTCCCCCCATCACTCATCCCCCTTCCACTTCCTCCCCCTCCCACACCCAGCAACAGGAATATCATCCGTTACTCCCCTAATCTCATTCCCCGTCCACCAATGATTCCCTTCCCCCGCCGCCAACACCCTGCCATACCCCCCGTCGGGAACCTCCGTCCCATCCGCCCCCTCCCCAAACAAATACAGCGGGTCAATCGTCCCGACCGTCAGCGAGACGTACTCGTCCTCAGGGGCAGTACCATCACCCTTTGGGTTGGGCTTAGGCTTCCAGTAGATCAGCGACCCGCAGTTAGTACAGAATCCACGCTGAGCGGAGGGGGTGGCCTCAAAGTTCTTGAGGGTGGTGGTGGGCGTGGTGAAGCGGAAGTGGGAGGCGGGTTTGATGGTGTGGGTGGTAAGGAAGAAGGAGGAAGTTTGTTTGCGGCATTGGGTGCATTGGCAAGTTGAGAACTGCGTGGGGGAGGGGCGTTAGTGCGGGTTGGGATGGAAGGGGTTGGGAGGGGAAAGGGGAAGGGGAATCTTACGGCGGATTTGAAGTCGTGATTGGGAGGGAAGTCGACTTCGTAGCGGAGGGCACCGCAGAGACAGCCGCCTTTGATGTGGCTGGGGGTGGGGGGTGTGGATTGGGAGGTCATTGTGTTGTTCAGTTGGAGTTGGTCAGTTGTTGGGTTTATGGTGGACAAGATGTTCGGAACACTGAGAGGGGGATTCCATTTATGCCCTCTTCGAGAGGTGGCTGACTCTCTTGGTTGGCTTCGTGGGATCGCGTGTGATCTGCGCGCCCTTCGATGTCATCGTCGTCGTCGTCGCGCCCTTCGGGGTGGGCGTGCCGCGCGATCGTCGCGCGGGGTCACATGGTTACACCTGCGTCACCATGCAGGACGGAAAGGGGTGTGTGGTTTGACACTAACAACATTACTATTTCTTTGCTACCAATTGTGTTAGCTGACAGACAATATCCACGCTACTGCCAGCAGCCATCGAAGCCGGCTCCGTTTCCCACTTGGGTACTCTTCTCCCTCTCGGCTTCTCATATCCCAGAATCCTGACAGACTCGCTTAGGCACCAGTGGTCTCATCAACCGGCTTGAAGTGATCCCGCTTATGCATCGCCTTCAACTGGTCTCTCTCCTCCCTGGTGAACAATCCGTCGCCGCTCTTCTCGCCCAGCTTGCCCCTGTTGACATACTCTCCTCTCAGCCACTCCATGGCATATCTCTTCCCCAGCTCCGGCTGCTTCTCCAAGGAATGTGTCTCGACCTTGGCCACCGTATCCAATCCAATCTCATCCATGCGCTCGCAGGGTCCTTTCTCGGCGTGGAAGAAATCCCGAAAGAGGGCGTCCACGTCCCCCGGCTTTGCAACGCCCTCGCATAGCACGGCAAGGGTTTCTCGCTTCGCAGCCCCCCAGATACGGTTGAAGATGAAGCCAGGCGACTGAATCCACGGCGGGACCGTGATGGGTGTGAACCCTACATTCTCCATCTGCTTCTCAAGGAAGGAGAAGATCTCCGGGTATGTACGGGTGCTCGACATAAGCTCAACCATGCGGTTCCGCGGCGGCACAAAGTAGTGGGTGTTGAGCAGACGCTCCGGGTGCTGCAAGTGCGGTGCTAGCTCGGCCGTCTGGAGGCTGCTGCTGGTGGAGGCAATGATGCAGTTTCCCGGGAGGAGGTCCTCAAGGTGCGAAAGCACGGCGGTCTTGAGCTCGAGAGAGTCGGGCAGGCAGTCGATGGCCATCCAGGGGCCTTTAGAGCCCGAGTTGATCTCAATGTCGGCAACTTCGTTCTCGTCGCGGGTGCCTTCGTAGCGCCCCGTCGTGGTGGCGACACGGATATCGGCGGTGCCGCATACATGGCCGGGGTGTGTGGCGCGAAGAGCACAGTATGCGCCGAGATTGTCGGTAATGTACTCAATGGCGTCTCGGAGCGCTTCGGGGGATGTGTCGTAGATGGTGACGGACCGAAGGGCTGACGCCCAGACGAGGGCAATACGCCGACCATGGTTACCCGCGCCGATGATCAGGACCGGGCGCTCGTCAAGGCACTGCTCTGTGGGTGGCCTCCATTGAATGGGACTTGGGGTTGCCTTACTTCGACTAGAGCTGGCAAGGAACCGAGACGGCTTGCTTGTCGAGAAGGAACGAGCAGTGCTTCGGTTCAAGTTCTGTGGAGCCGAGGCTCCCGTATCGAGAGCGCCGCCTTGAAACCACGATGCGGTGACCGTTTGGGCACCGCAGCCAGGCACGAGTCGTGACACTGTGGTTCCTTTTGGCCCCAGCGGCCTCAGCGGACCCCTGAATATTCTCGAAGCCGGTGCAGGAGATCCAGCCATGGTGTTGCAAAGCCGCGCGCCGACTGCGTTGAAGGAGGAGTCAGCTTAGGGTTTCAATGCTATTTATTATTTTCTGGCAAGATGAAGCTGATAGGAATAACCTTGATAGCACCGGCCGAGGATATCGGAAAAAGGGCGTCGCAAACACGCAACGATGACGTATGAAGCAGAAGCTCAGTTGTTTTCTTTGTTTGTCAAAGCGCAGGAATGGCGATTGCAAGCATGGCTGTCGCATTTGCAGCCAGAAAGGATAGGTACATGCAGATGTGTCTGATGCATGGCATTCACCTACCTGGCGAAGTTGAGAAGAAGCCAAAGGGCGAGTGTCAACCATCAGGGGTTATGATGGGGTACTCGTTCGCTCCTTCTTTGCAGATATAAAGTTGAGTGAATAGCATTGGGATGCTAACTGAACTTGACTCATTCGTTCTCTCAAGGTTACGAGCCATAAAGCTCTGATCAGACTGCTCATCGCAAACGACTGTCTGTCTATCTGTTGGTTGAGACTGCAGAGGGCAGGACGCCGGCACTAAACATGTTTGTGCATGAGGCTGCAGCCAGCCATTCAGTTCCGGCTGCTGGCTGGGCCCCCTACTCTCTGCAAGCAAGTTCCGTCTTGGTCTTGTTGACTTGGCACACCGTATGTTACACAGAATTCTTGCGATTGCATCATGTCTGGTCGTTGGCGACTCACCCCAAATGACAACCCCTAAACCTCACTGAGAATTATCCGCACTTATCAGGCCGTATTTAAAAATCTGATTGAATATTATGAAAGAGCGGGTCAATTAACGGTATATAGTTAAAAATTTTAATCTAATACTCACCTTGCGCCAATGTGGAGGCAGCTAAGGACAGCAAGGGTTCCTCCACGCAAGAGGGGGAAGCCGGACTGGAAAAATTAAAGCGTCCAGCCATTCGCCGGCCCTGTTTCCGCCTAGTCCCGCGCCTCCGCAGCATATTGATTTGGCTCAGAGACTCCTGATCTTAAGCCTGATGAGAAGGATGATCGCAGAATGTGAGGGCGGCTTGAGGGATGGGACGATTCCATTGAAAAGCTGTCAATTTCCTGCTGTTGGTTGATGAAGTGTAAGGGGATGGGAGAATACCCTTTAGGAAGGGAGAGGCTGCGTACTTAAACGCGGTGGTCCTAGTCGAACCACTTGCCGATACAAGACAATCGGCATATTATTGACTTGCCGCTGTGTGCCAGGTGCGTGCCTTAGCAGGACGATGTGAGGGGACGGTACGATGATAACCCGGAGTGGGAACTCGATGGCCAGATTGATTTGCCGCTGTATGTTCCTAATACACAACGCTAGATCCAGGCATAAACCTGACCAAAAGTGCCGTCAACATCTCTCAAGGGCGACGGGGCGGCTAGCTGTGGCCTGGGGTCATGCAGAGCGGGAGAATCACCAATACCAAAGGTCTGAACTCTCTTTAACGCGTCAAACTAGAGACGAAGGTTATCTAGGTATACGATCTCGACATAGCTAAGCTGCATGACACCACATCCCTCAGGGGCCACAGCTCCTAGTCTCCGGCCACGCACAGATGGTGAAACCGACCAAAACATGTGAAGAAGGTACCAAGGTAAACTGGAACAGCGCAGTTATATCATCTCTCGATAGAGCAAGCACATCATCGGTATCCAGCTAGGTAACCGTGAACATCAGACCAGCATTCACAAACTACACCTCCCCCACAGCAGCCTCAGGAAGTGCCCCAATCTTCCTAAACTACGTCTTCAGTACCCTATTAAACCGCTTACTATCCGTTTGATGAATCCAATGTCCCTTCCCCCAATCACCACAGCCTCATCCAACTCCTCACTCCCCTTCGGCAAGCATTCCTTATCCACATGCACCGCCTCCTCATCACTCCGAACCACCAGCCGCGGACACTTCAACTTCCCGCTCCACGTCTTGATCGCAATCTCATTCCTCCCCAGCCCGTACTCCCTATCTCCCCAACCGCCGTATGTCATCGCAAACAACACCCCCTGATCCATCTGCCGTGCACGCCGCGCATGCCAAGCCTTCATCTACGCGGGGGTATCCGCGGGGTATGAATAAGGTACGAAAAGAAGGACATCACCTTCTCAACTACATTGTCTGGCTGGCCGATGGTAATGGCGGAGGTGATGGCGAGGTGGTCCAGAAGGGTATCTTTGTGGATTTTCAGCGCTGTAAGACAAAGCTGGCAGGTTCAAACGTCGTCGAGGTCGCTCCTACCTTATATATACTACAAGGGTACGTCTGGTGGTCGCCAGATGGGTGAGATCGTACCTAGTCTTAGCCAACATCAGCGTCTCTAAGAGAGTTCAATACAGTTTATTGACGATAAGTGTCAAGTTTCCGCACAGCACACACACCCCCTTTGATTCTTGAGAAGGACAGGCAGAAGACGCGACTGAGAATTTCCCAAGAAAAGGCGGTGAACGCTGGCTTGGGGGTCTGTCTGGCTTTCCACATCCATGCCATTTGTTTTAGACCGAGAGCCCAATGTAGGACCGAACAAACAAGACCATGTTTGTCGAAGCAGTGCGATTACGTGTGTGGGCTGAAAAAAAGCAACTATCCGCTTGTTTGCTGTCGATGACGGCTGCGGGGTGGTTGAACCTGGAAACCCTGGCCGATTGTCATCATCATTACGCCATGAACCCGACGAATTGGGAAGGAACCCCGGCTCAAAGAAACACGATCATGACTTCACCTGCAGGCGCTTCAGCGATCCTCCTGATGATTAAATCGTAAGACAAAGAGACACTATCTGCGCATAAAATAGCGCTCGAGTTCCACATCTGGCAGCTCTATCGTTATTCACCACCTGAACTCGCCTTGACCTCAGGCTCATAAAATCCAACAATAATCCCGCAAGCTGGAAGCACTGGCAAAATGTCTCGAAAGGTTTGCATCACGTCAGTCGACGGCCAAACCGGCTTTCTCATTGCCGAGTTGCTCCTCACCGACGAACGCTTCAGCTCCAAGATTGACTCCCTTGTCGGCCTCGCCATGGACCCGTCTTCCCCAAAGGCGAAGGAACTTGCCACTCTCGGCGGCACAGTCCTTCCGCACATCCATGGCCGCGAGCGCGATGTGATTGCAACCCTCAAGAAGACGGGATGCGACACACTTTGCCTCATCCCCCCTGCACACCCCTCCAAGTTCGACATCTCCATCGAGCTTGCCAACGCCGCAAAGAAATCCGGAACCGTGCAGAACGTGCTACTCATTAGCTCCGCCGGATGCGACTATGCCGAGAGAGACCAGCAGCCTCGTCTCCGGGAGTTTATCGACATTGAGAGTGCAGTGTTGAGCACAAAGGGGGACGCAAAGACGCCAGCGGGACACTCACCTTGCGTGATACGCGCTGGGTTTTATGCTGAGAACTTGCTGCTGTATTCGCAGCAGGCCAGAAATGAGGGGATCATGCCGCTGCCGATTGGAGAGAATCACAAGTTTGCACCCATTGCGCTGGGAGTGAGTTCCATTGTCTTTTATCGTCTCGAAGGCGGGCTGCTGACGCGGTTAGGATGTTGCCCACGTCGCTGCGCATGTTCTATCCGGGAAAGGGCCGCATGGCTTCGACGACAAGCATCGCGGCCAAATGATGGTCATTACGGGCCCAATGCTCTGCGCCGGCCAGGAGCTGGCTGCGTCAGCGAGCAAGGCGCTGGGCCAGACGCTCGAGTTTGAAAACATTTCTATGTGAGATACCTCCCTATTCCTGTCCATCTCAGAAGACTAACCGCCGCGTAAAGACGCGAAGCCAAGCGTGTTCTCAAGGCTCAAGATATCGACGACTCGGAAAAGGACTATATCCTCGAGTACTACAGCCTGGTTCGTGAAGGCAAAACCAACTACATTGCCACTACGGCCTTCCACGATGTGACGGGCGAGCACCCGACGGAGCCCGACGAGTTCTTCCGTATGTACTCTGCGGAATTGCGGCCCAAGAAAAAGGTGAAGCAGTAATCGACCTTGATGGCTGTTCGCTTCTGGAAGCAGACGACGGTGCGGGGCTATATGGGATGGTCACTATGTTGCATGGGCATCAACATTCCGTGTCTGACTAAGATGCGGTTCTAGAACTAGTCTCTCGGTAGTTCAACGGCCTCGGTTCCCTCGGAAGGGGTTGGGTTGCCCCCCTCACAACAATAGATTCCATTCCGTTTCCTGATGAAGCATCTACTAGCATCCCCCGTTAACGACGAATCCTGCGATTCGATAACTGACGGTTCAGAAACGGTGTATCACAAGATGACTTCTCGGACTACACTTCCAATCTTCATCCCTGCATCTGAGGAGTTTGACATGATGACACTTACTTGTGGAAATTAATATAGAAGCAGCATATATCTCTTATCTCACGTTCACACAATTCGCCGGCAGCCAGTCTCATGGGCTCCCGTCCACCAGTACCAGACTACCCGGTTCCGAGCCGCGTTTACCCGGGATGTTCACCTTTCTCCCTCTCTGCCGGCTCTAGGTACTTTGTCGACTTCTCTGTCCCTTTTCCCAGCTCGGAAACCAATAGGAACTTTGCCCGGTCGGCTAACCCCCACCCCCAATGCCCGATCCGCCCGCCCAAAAATAACGGCCTGGTATGATGGTTGCGTATACTGTCAGGTACGGCGTCGCACCAAGTCCACCGGGTCGGGTCGGTGAGCTACACGGCCTCCTATGCCTCGTAACCTCTCGATTTCACCCGGAGGCTGGATCTTAACATGGCCTAGACTAAGATATCATGACGCCACGAGTCTCTACACCGAATGGCAGCCGTAGTTCGGTAGATTAACACACCAGAACTGGCACTCCTAGCTATTGCCGCTTATACGCACCACATGTGCGGTCAATGCCGTATTATCATGTCCTGTTTACGAGGCTAACATGATACCAGGCCTAGCACTCGCCAATTAACAGAGTAGCCAAGATATCAACCTCGTTTTGAATTCGCCTAAATGAGTGACACAGGCATCTTGATCTCCCCGGCCGCCGCCCAGGACGGCAGATCCGGGCCGCTCGGAACCGCGGTCGAGAGGCAGACAGGGTCAAGGGTCTTATCCTCAACGAGAGGAGATAGGGTGTATAAAGTGCTTTGCCGCAGTCACGAGGGGGTCAAGCTCACCCGTCCAGGTTCCTGGTTCTTCTCCTCCGTCCTATGCTCGCCCTCCTCCTGGCGACAGACAGAACCACAAAGACCTAACCTCCTCTTGCAACAATGCGGGCAATCCTCTACTTCCTGGCCACCTTCGCCAGCCACGCCCTCTCGCAGCAAAACCGCGTAACAACCGCCAAGTCCTACACAGGCTGGGACTGCTGCAAGCCCGTGTGCGCCAGCAACAACAACCGCGCTGACATCCTCACCAACCGCGGCGTCGCCAAAGTCTGCGACAAGGCCAACAAGCCCCTCGACCAAAATACCGGCCTTCGCGCCGCCAGCGGGTGCGCTAACGGCGGCGCCTCGAGCGCCTACATCTGCGACACGTACCAGCCCATCCCTGTGGCAGAGGACCTCACGTATGCCTTTGCCATTCAGGTGTCGGACAACCAGAACGCCGACAATGCGAACTGCTGCAAGTGCTATGATGTGTGGTGGACCACGGGAGCGGCGGCCGTTGCGAACAAGAGCATGATTGTGCAGATTGTTACGCCTGGGGGTGCGAGTGGCGATATCAAGCGGAATGATCTGATTATTCTTACGCCTGGTGGGGGGGTTGGGCCGCTTTCGACGGGGTGTACGAATCAATATGGGACTTCGTATAGCTGGTATGTCTTTTTTCCTCTGCCACCTTGCTCTGTTGGGGTGGTGACCTTCGTGATGGAAAGGTGACTGACTTGTATTTCCCGTGGTGCCAGGGGCGACAACCGCGGCGGCGTCAAGAATAAGGAGGCTTGCGACAAGCTCCCTGCGAATTTGCAGGGTGGTTGCTACTGGCGATTCAACTGGGGCCGCGGCGAGCTCAACGGATGGGATATTCAGTACGAGCCGATTACTTGTCCAACTCGTTTGACAGACATTTCGGGTTGTCGTGCGAATCCATGAGCTTGGGGCCGTACGTTGGGGACTTTTTTGATTCAATACAACTACTTACCCATAGTAACTGTAATTTCGATCGTTTGGGTCCTGTATTCCCATACAGGAAGGTGTGGGTGGGAGCTCCCACATGTTGCCGTTCACCAATTGGCTACCTAGTACCTAGAAGAGCCTATCTAGTCCCCTGGCTTCGTCTTTCCAATGACGCCTGATCCACGGAATGCAAATAACACAACACCAATGGCGGTGATACCCAATGCAAAATTCAACCAATTTGCCGCACGCAAACCCATCAGCGACGCATGGTCCCACTGCTCGACGTTACCAACCTCCTCCACGCTGACACCCCTTTCCCGCGCCATGACGGCCGTCTGAATCGCCGTCGCTATAGCCAAAGTTATCGCCCTTCCCACCTGCCCCATCGAGTTCACCAACGCTGCTCCCAGCGCCTGGTCACTCTGCGGGAGCGCAAGGCTCGTGAAGAGAATCAAGCACGGCCAGGCGATATCCGCTCCAAACACAGAGAGCACCATGGCCGGGAAGCCGTTCGCCCAATACATGGTATCAGACGGGATCGGGACCGCGAAGAGCAGACACGCAATCGACACGCACAAGTTGCCACACGCCAGCATCATGTACGCCGGGATGACCGACAGCAGCTGCGACACGATGAACGCCGTGATGAGGCCCACCACACCGGTCGGGATGAACCGCAGCGTTGTCTGCAGCGCCGAAAGGCCCTGGTAATTCTGGTAGAAGAAGGTCGCGTACACCAGGAAGCCGTTAAAACTGCTGAAGAAGAGCGCCATCGTCATCATCGCCGCGCTGAAACGCATGCTGTGGAAGATGGACACTTTCATGATGGGCGCGAGCTTTCCTGTCTTTTCTAGGTGGCGCTGCCAGAAGACGAAAAGGGTGACGAGAATGGCCGAAATGACGATCAGGACTGAGACCCAGGGGGTCGACCAGCCCACGACGTTCCCCTCGGTCAGCGCGAAAAGGAGAGCAAACAGCCCAGCTGTGATGAGGAACGCCCCGATCCAGTCAACCGACTTCATTGTCGCACCCTCCTCATGGAGGGTGTGTTTTGGGAATGGGATAATGACGATTCCCGCAACGGTGATAGCCGCGGCCATGATGGCGATCACGCCGAACACCCACTTCCATGTCGTGTAACTCGCGACGAAGCCGGCAATCAGGTTTCCAAAGACCGCCCCGAGAGGTGCTCCGGCGGCTGAGAGAAGTCAGTACACCTATCCTGACGGGAAACAGTTTGTGTTTGAACGGGCATACCATAACAGCTGATGGAGTAGTTCCTTGCCTTTCCCGGGGGAAACGTCGTCGCCAAAATACCGATTGCTGTCGGTACATTCGCAGCAGCGCCCTACAACTGTCAGTCTCAAACCCTTCCCGCAATGGGCTCATGGCACATACCAAACCCTGCAAGCCTCGGAACAGATCGAAGGCGATCTCGTTCGTCAAGAACGGATTGACTGCTGTTGTGACTGCAACCCAAGCAGACCCCAAGATGAAGATCTTCCGTCTCCCAAAGATATCGGCAATGCGACCCCAGAGCAGCAGGAGGCAACCGAACGCCAGTGAGTAAGCAGACACGACCCATTGGACCCGAGCCTCCGGGATATTCAAATCTCGGCCAATAGTTGGCAGAATAATCACCACGGCCTGGGCCGACATGGTCTGGTGTTGCGCCGTGGTCAGCTTCTGGCGACACCATCGATTCAGTGGCCACTTACGTTGAGGAAAGCCGCCCCCGTCACTGTCAGCACGAGAGCAATACATCTTCCCTTGGAGAAAGGAAGCCCTGCTGGCTGCTCGTCCTCCTCGCCAACGTTGGCGACAACATCCTCAATTGCATCGCTGAGGGCCGACCCGTCCGAAGTCGGCGGCCGCCCGGCTTTGCCAAGCCCCTTCTCTTGTTCTTGAGCAACACCGACTTTGTCCTTCTCATGCCCGTCTCTTTTGGACAGCATTTTCGCAACAAGGCGTATGCAGTAGAAAAAGGACATCACATCAAAACAAATGTTTACAAGGAGAGAGCAACAAGCGTCGTTCAAAAGTCCGATGGTACATTTCACCTTGAACCAAAATTCCACCATCTGAGTTGGGGTTAACGCCTTTGGCGACCCCACTGTTGTTACTGCGCTAGGGAGTATCTAGACTGAAATTGTAGTTATCTCCGACTTTCTAGTGGATCGGGCCCCGGAGGTCTTTTGCCGACATATGGGAGGGTGGCGGGTGGGGTATTTCATAGGTGTCGAATGCCTGGGCAACCAACCCAATATCAGTACCAGCGTGCAAGCCTAGACTCGGGGGATTGTGTCCCGTGAGTGAAGCCCGCATGTGCACTATTTGGGGATAGGGTGGGAGAAATTCATGTGGCAATTGTCCGCAAATTTGGGATCTAGAAGCTTTCGACTTTTTCTAGCCTCCTTTGTACTCAAATTCACACATGCAGTACATATATGTATACAGTAGTTGACAAAACAATCAACAGAAAGGGCCACTAAGTTGACGCCAGACAGGAAAGAATTTATTGAGAGCTAGGTCCACCTTTTCGTCTATCTTCTCGTCGACACCGTGCAGCCTGTTGGTGCGGTTCGGAGCATTGATTTCGAGGTCTATGGATACCGCAACTCACATGCATCCAACCGTTGCATGAAACACCAATCCAGTCGTGTGAGAGCAGGCGAAAATGGAAAGGAGTCACCAGAATCAAACTAGCACACTTTGTGATTTTATTGGTTAATTCACGGTACTAGTATAAACGTTAGAGTCAAGAATCTCAATGAGTGAGTTCCCATGTTTGATTGATCAAAGAACACAAAGGGTGAATCGGAGTTACGGTCGGTATCCTGAGGGACTTACAGATCCTACTCCGGAGTACAAAGGGGGAAGATCCGCCGAAGATTTCCACAAGCTTCAGGTGTGGCGCTGCAGAACAAACGAAGTTCCCATTGTTCCCAATTTCTGGTTGCACAAAGGAAGAAAAGGGGTAATTACTAACTTCCCAAGGCGTGAATTTTTAAGTCCCGCACCACTGAGGTATCTGAACAACAGTGACAGTCGATCTATAGACTATCACTGCTGCCTCTGACACCAAACACCATTCCAACACTGTCCATCATGCCTTGCCAAAGATTTTCGGTCCTGAACAACAATGGTGGAGTGAATGATGTATCTGCGCTGTAGAATGGAAAAGTGCACGCATTCAAAATGGAACTCTGTAGGCACAGCTAGAAAGTCTACGCAAGAGAATAGAACCCCCATTTCACATATACAAATACCTCGCACACTCTCCCCCTATTCGCCCCTGACAACCATCAGGACATCCCGCCAACCTCTCAATCAAAATTCTCCTACCCTTTTGAGCCCGTTCAGAATCGCGACAAGCAATTCATTCTATTCAAGTTCACTCATATCCCCTACTTTCACACCACCATGTCTAGCGAGTACCCCGAGGGCCGGCGCCACAGCAGCCCGCCTGAGCCTGAATCCAGCTTCATGTCAGCCGGCACGCCTTCATTCGCATTCTCACCCCATCTGAAATCCCCCCTTCCGAGAAACCCTGTGCTGCGCTTGTATCGCCTCCAAAGCCAAACGCCCAGCTCCGTGATGACCCCTGACTCCAGCCCCTACATGAACAGCCTGCTGCGCCGTAGCACCAGCATCTCCGTTCCTTGCAGCACCCATAGCCACAGCCACAACCGCCTACAGGACTATGAAGACAAGCGGCTGGCCCGTTCGATGCGGCTAGGGCTTGCCGAGACGCCGTCCAGACTTCCAGCACACTTCAGCCCGCCGGCGCCGGCGCCGGCGCCGAAAGGAGAAGCGGAGCGCCGCAGCCCAGCACCTCCAACTAGTGCGCCTTCCCCGAACGCGCACGAGTTCCTGTTGCCGGCGAGGTACTCGACCGTTGCCTACCAGCCTACTTATTCCACTTCTCTTTCCGAGGAATACCACAACCCAGGCTTCTTCTCACAACAACAAACGCTGGCCCCCGAGCACCACCACAGTTTGAACAACGGAAACCCCCTGCCCCCAGACTTTTTTCCTCGTTCTCGCTCTCCAGAGCTCGCCGCCGCCATGTCCTCCTTCTCGCTTGGTGAGGGCACCCACTCGGGTGGCCCTTCGCACCCGTCGACGACGCAGCAGCGTCAGCAGCAACAGCAGCAGCAGCCTCTTTCGAGGCGCACCTCTGGTGGCCCCACCACCACCTTCAACGTCGGCGCGCCGTCGTTCCGGCCGGCTGGCCACCACCACCACCATCTCCTCCCCGTCGCGAGGGAGCCTCTTGGCCCGGGTTCGTCCTCCCGTGGCTTTGTCGCCGGGCGCTTCGGCGCGTACCCAGAGGCTGGCCCGTCCAGCAACCCCCCGCCGTCTGCCCGCCCCCTCGCCCCTCCTATGCCCGCGTCGCTCGACTGGGTCCGCGCGGACTTGTTCCGCGACTCGGACGACCAGTTCGTTCGCCGCTGGGCCCCCTCGGCCACCGCCACCGCCGCACCCCGCCGCACCCCGCTCGCCGCTGCCGCTGCCGCTCCTCTCAGCCGCGCCCTCTCGGCCGTTCCGCTCCTCCCCGGCCCGCTCCCCGCGCTCCCCGCGCTCCCGTTCCCCGTTCCCGCTCCGGGTCCCGACCTCGCCCCCGCCACCAGTGACGACCGGGTCTTCCGGCCCATGGAGTCGCGCCCGCACCAGCGGGTCACCGAGGTCGAGGCGTTCGACCTCATGGTCAAGGGCTTCTCGCCCAACTACCGGGGCAACCCGGACCTGGAGCGGAACCGCTCGGCAGCGATCCCCCCGGATCACAACTGCAGCCTCTTCGTGACGGGGCTTGCGCCCACCACCACCACGGGGGAGCTGCTGGGCGCGATCCGCGACGTGGGGCGCGTGTACGCCACGCACATCAACGGGCCCGAGCCTACGCGCGGCCACATGACGTGCGCCGCCAAGGTGGTGTTTTTCGAGCGCGCCGCGGCCGGTAAGTGATGTCTCCCAACCCCCTCCCCCCATCTCACACCAGCGTGGGGGAAACACATACTGACAGCACTCTTCGGACGACAGAACGATTCTTCGACCGCTTCGCGGCGACCGGGTTTGCCATCCCCGGGCACCCGCACCACGTCGGGCGCGTGGTTTGGAACCGGATCCGGTCGTCCGAGGTCGACGTCGGTGGCCGCAAGTCGCGCGTGCTGCTGATCAGCGGGCCGCCGGCCCTGGTCAACGAGGTTGCCTTGTGCAACTACCTCGCCGGCAAGATCTCGTACCAGATCGAGTCGGTCCGCACCGTGGCCCACGCCACCGTGTCGAACCCGAGCACGGCCGCCCTCCTGGGCCTGCACACCGACGGCGCCAACGAGCAGCGCGCGTTGATGGAGTTCCGTTTCGGCAGCTACCGCTGCCAGTCAGAGTCCGCGCGGATGGCTCTGACCAGAGAGTTCAAGGAGTTTGGTGTGTTTTGCGAGTTCGGTAAGTTTCTTTCGCTCGCTCAAAAGCGAAGCAGCCGCGCGGTAGTTAACAAGAACAACAGGCAAGGATCCTTGCGACCTTGTGTCTCGCAACGCAACCTGGAACGCCTAAGAGCCAGAGGTTCGGAGAGAGTACGGTGTGCGTTTAGCGTGGGCTTGGTTTGGTAGGTCTTCCTCGAGCTGTCAAAGAACCGTGAGTTGTGAGGTAGCTAACGACGTGGCAGGCGAGAGTTTGTAACGGCATTTCCCGGAAGTCGAAAACGGAGCGAACAGATACAGATCGCTACCTGCTCGACGATAAAGGGAAACGCGACTTCATTCCCCGGGGTTTACCTGGATCGCCTTGACACCGACATCCCCATCTGCTCACTGACACTCGAGACGGCATTAATCTTCAGGACTTCGACCTGGATTGTCAAGAGCGCAACTACCAGGCTTTTGACCTGGATTTTTAAGATCGAAACCACCAGGCCTGACCTGGATTGTTTAGACCGCGGCTACCAGGCCTCGACCTGGATTATTAAGACCGCATTGGCCAGACTTTCGATCCGGATTGCCAAGACGAAATCACCAGATCCTCAATCTGGATTGTTAAGATGGAAACCACCAGGCCTTCGACCTGGATTGTCAAGACTGTTCTCACCAGGACTCACCTGGATTGCCTAAACTGTGTCTACTAGGGCTTTGGCATGGATTGTCTCGTTGCACTGCCAGGCTTTGAACTGGAGTACCGAGATCGAAACCACAGGGTTTTGACCTGGATTGTCTAGACAGCGGCTACCAGGCTTTAACCTGGATTGGCAAGTTTGTTATCACCAGGGCTGACCTGGATTGTCAAATTAGTTCGCTATGGCCAGAGCTTTGTGGATTGTCAAGTAATTATTACCAGCTTACCTGGATTGTCATGATAAGATTTACTACCAGGGTTTGACCTGAATTGTCCAAACCATAATCACCAGTGTTCTGTTTTGTTCTTTCCCACAAGTGAACAGAATCGCCAACGCATTGGCTTTGACGTGCTTATTGAAATCCCGTGATAGACTAGCTGAATTTCAAGGACTTTGAACTGAATTGTCAAGATAACAGTTGATACCAGGGCTTCGTCCTGATGAAGTGTTAGTATCGAGATCACCAATGCTTTGTCTTGTGATTTTCCATATGTCGAACCAAAGCCCCAAGTTACTAAAACTTGACGTGCTCATCTTGGCTCGACAGCACCGCTCCGTTTTCGGCCTCATTACAAGTTCGATGCAATTTTATGCAGCCCTCAGGATACCGCTGCCCCAGGAGTCGAACAGGATCGCTGAGCCACCAAGCTTCCACCCACTCATCGAGATTCGGCAGCACCCACTTGCTTCCGCTCCCTTCGACTAGCGTTATTGCAGTGATGGACGGCGACCTCTCGAATCTAGCGATGATTGCAGGAGCGTGGTGTGACGGGACCAAAGACGGACAGACTGTGACCTCTCGACGAGCTGGAAGCCGAGTAAGTGCTAGGGGACAAAATGGTTATCGAGGATGACCACACATTCGAAGTAACCAAGTCAGAAATCTCGGCACAGCAACAGTAAGTGTAACCGGGCAGCCTATACTTGACCATCGTTGAGGCCTATTGCCGCAGGCCTGAAACTCGTTTACGAGGAGGACGACGAGAACCAAGACGGCGCTAAGGACGAAGGTGAGAATGAGGATGATGAAGGGGACCCGCTACAGCAGTCAACTACACTTGATAGTTGACACCTTCGTCCGCGACGGACCCATGTAGTATGAGACGTTACCCGGCAATAATTATGCACGTGACCGTTTTTGGGACAAAGGCTCCGTCGGAGTTGAAACACGCCGGGAGAATTGCCGATCGAGCCGTTCTGTAATCTTTACTAACAGAATGCAGGGGCGACATTAGCCCATTGAGTAATTCGGTAGCATTCAGATCCAACGGGGCGAGCCGCATGTTAGCGGCCAGTCATTCGGGATGAGTTCGCTCCTAGGGCTGCAGCTCTCGTGTTGGGGCTCGGCTCAACAATTGGTGATCTATCCATCCAGTCAGTAATCACCCCTGACCAATTCGATCCCGAGGTTGCACCACGAGAACAGATGGGGACGACAAAAGGGAACAGCCATCCCCCGCTCGGACATCCCTCTCTGCTCTTACTGTCAAGATATTTACACATCGAAAAATGGCTGCGATGAAGACCGGAGATTGCTACTTCGAAGCCGACGACGTCCGGTTCCGTTACAGGGTACGCGGCGCTGGGCTAATTCTCGTCGTCCAGTCGGTCGGATGGGGTCCCTCGGCCGCGTATCTTTCGAACCTCCTCAACCAGCTAGAGGCCGACTTCGCCGTCGTCTACTTCGAGCCGCGCGGTAACGGCCTGTCGGGCAGGCCTTCGGACGAAAGCAAGATGAGCAGTACTGTCATGGCGCACGACCTCGAACAGCTGCGAAAAGAGCTCAGCCTGGAGGCTTTCCCTGCCCTCTTCGGCCACTCCAATGGCGGGTGCATCGCAGCTGCCTATGCCGCAATGTATCCTGACCGCGTTGAAAGTTGCTTCTCATGGACCCCGAGATCAATGGCGACACTCCGACGGATAATTTCGCCCGGTTTGCTGAGCGTCGAAAGGACGACCCCGTCTATGGGCCGGCCTTGCAGGCGCTCGTCGGCGCCTTCAGCAACCCGCCGCAGACGGATGAGGCGTTCCTCGAGCTGATGCATAAGATCTTACCTTACTACTTTAACGATACCAGCAAGACCGAAATACTCGCCGAGAACATGGAAGTCGGTGTGGTCCCTCTCAGCAGCTGGGCCTTTCTGCGACGGGCTAAGCTGGACGGGGAGAGTCCGTTCAATCATCTTGCTGAGGCATGCAAGATCAAGGCAAGAACGTTCATCCTGCAGGGCCGCGACGATGCCATATGTAGTCTGCAAAGATCGACCGAGCTTCAAGAGCAGATCCCTGACTCGGAGCTTGCTGTCCTCGAGTGCCGCCATTTCCCCGTAATCGAGAAGCCCGATGGGTTCTGGAAGGAGGTAACGGTTTCTTGTCTATCCGAAACAACGATAGCTGAAACGATAGAATAAAAAGAACGTTCTAGATTTGAATGGCGGCGCCCCGAAGTGCAATGAAATGTGGTCCAACGTCCAGCCCATTGTAAGGCTTGATTGCATGTGGGTCTTGGTAACCGTGATGGCAGCACGTCTCCCCCTGTGACGTCACTCCAACGGCACATGAAAACCGCAGCCTCTGGACGCCATGATGCCGTCAGGAAGGAGCCACAAAGCGGGTGGTGCCTCAAACGAACGACTGTAGCCAATCATTTGACTCGATGTCTCCATTGGTGGCCACCGCTTGTTGACGGAATGCTCGAATGACGTCATGACATCATGAAGATCGGAGCTCTTTTCCACAAGCTGACGATCTGCCCACATGCCAGAGTGTACAGATTCTTTGAAGCAACGCTCTTTCGTCCAGCCGCGTTCAATGCGCGTAATTGTGGGTCACTGCGGAACGGTGCAGGTAATTGGATGAGGATTGGTAGCTGGCGTTGCTAGTTGAGGGTCTTTAAACCAAATAGGTAGGAGTGACGTCCTCCATTTCCCCACCCTTGCGCCTGGCTGCCTGTCAACGACATCACCCATCTGCTCTCAAAACATTCGTCATCTCCCTCTCTCAACACTTCGCCCATATCTTGAGCCGCTCTTAGTTTGACTTCTGCCAAATATTTTCCACACAACTTCTACATTGCGATCACAACACTGTCTGCTTCCACAACAAACGTCACGACAGCCAGCAATGAGGATCGCAACCGCTCTCCTCTCGTTGGCCCTTGGGGCCAACGCCGCCCTCGCCAGCTCTTGGTTCTCCAATGCCGCATACAACAAATGGCACGAGACCGAGCTTGAGAGGTGGCTTTCCGACCACGACGTCCCTTACCCGACACCGGCAGATCGGAGGGACCTCGAGAAGCTGGTCCAAAAGAACTGGGACTCCTACGTCGTCTCGCCGTACAAGGATTGGGACACGGCAAAGCTGAGCGAGTATCTGAAGGTGAAGGGCATCGAGACCAAGAACTCGGCCGCCGCAAGCAAGGATTCTCTTCTCAATCAGGTTCAGGGCAATTGGTACGAGACTGAGGACAAAGCTCAATCCGCATGGGGTAGCGTCAAGGATTGGATCTTGGACACCTGGACCGACAGTCAGCTCAAGTCTTTCTGCGATTACCACGGCATCCCAGTCCCCCAGCCGCGAAAGCGCGACACTCTCCTCGAGAAGGCACGCAGCACATATCAGACTGTCGCTGAGAAGGCAGGAGAGACTGCTGCTTACCCAGGAAACTGGCTGTACGAGACCTGGTCTGGTAAGTGATGAAGTTTCCGACAAATGCACCATGTCGCTGACGTCGCCCACAGAATCCGATCTCAAGGAATGGCTCGACACCCATGGCATTCCCGCCCCTCAGCCGACTACTGTAAGTCGCTTGATATTCCGGCATCCTCAACGGGTACTAACATCAGTCCCAGCGCGACAAACTCATTGCCTCAGTCAGACGCAACTCTCGTCTCGCATACTTGAGAATGCAGGAGCAGAAAGCCAGCGCACAGGCTAGCGCCAAGGCCGCATATGAGAGCCTGACTGACAAGCTTATCGACTCGTGGAGCGAGTCACAGTTGAAGGAGTTCTGCGACAAGAACAGCATCAGTGGTGAGTTACTTCAACTAATATCTCAACTTCAATTGCTGACATTGCGATAGTCCCTCAAGGAACCAAGGTCAACCAACTCCGTGCCCTTGTGCGCAAGCACCGCGCAGAGCTTCTCGGCGACACTGTCTCTGCTACCGCTGCCTCCGCTTTTGGCGCCGCAACCTCGAACGTTGGTGAGGGTTATGCTCATGCAACCGATGCTGCGTCCCAGGCTGCCAGTGACGCGTTCAACAAGGCCATCAATGCGTGGTCTGACACCCGTCTTAAGGCCTATCTTGATGCCCGAGGAGTCGTGAGTGTTTCTTCACCGCAATTTTCCGCGTGATACTAACACACAATCAGCCTGTCCCCCAAGCCTCAAAGACTGATGAGCTGCGTGCCTTGGTTCGCAAGAACTCCCATAAGGCCATGAGCGGTTGGACTGCCTGGACTTATGACGATTTGTCTTACGACAACTTGAAGAACTACCTCGCATCAAGCGGAAACGAAGCAGCGAAGAAGGCTAGCGAGAAGGCCGGTGCTACCCGTGAGGATCTTGTCAAGGCTGCCCAAGACGTTTATGCCTCTGCTTCTTCTGCTGGCGGATCCTCGTGGGCTTCAGCCACCAGCTATCTGGCTCAGGCCACCGACAACGCCAAGGCCAGCACCTTTGATACCTGGAGCGATAGCGAGCTTAAGTCATATCTTGACAGCTATGGAATTGTGAGTTCTCCTTTTCGGTATTTTATTGATATACTCCCTGCTGACAAGGATTTCCGCTAGCCCGTTCCTCAAGGCTCCAAGACCAACGAGCTGCGCGCACTGGCCCGTCGCCAATACACGTACTTCAAGTACGGTACTTCGACCCCATCCGAGACTATCTTTGCTAAGATCGGAGACAACGCCAAGGCAACTTGGGACTGGGTTATGGACCAGCTCAGTATCGGTTCCGAAGCTGCCAGGGAGAAGGCTCAAGAATCCAAGCTTAAGGGCCATAAGGAGCTCTAATTGCTTTTTGACTCGTGCTTTACAAGGGGAAAAGCGTGTAAGATTACGACTGGGATTTCTCACGTGCGTAGAGAGACCGTAATCTTTCCAGTAATTAGGCTTTGACAGAGGTGTCTTTGGTCCTACTGATGCGGATAAGGGAGATATTAGTTACGGCATGATTTTATTGACTTGGGATGGCGTTAGACCGCAAGCTTTTTCTTTGTTAGCCCGTCCATAGCATGGTATCAAATCAACATATGACCCAGACCTGTCTTTCCACTGCATTGCCGTATGTTTGAAATGTTTTCTCCACGGCAGACACTCACAACCAACCGCTATTGACCCCTGACGATCCAATTGTTGCAATTTGAACCCGAATACTCCGTGGCTGGGAGTTTTCATTTTAAAATAAATTATGCGGTCTAGATATGAGTCAAATTTGGATCGCCAAGGATGGTCTGGACCCTTGGTATTGGCATACCGATGTGGATCAACAAGAGCCATTGGCCGAGGGTTCCTCATTTGACAACATTTCGCCTCTTGACACAACGATGCCCCCACGATTTGTTACACAACTTCATTCTACTCGACCTCATTACACAATCTTGAGGTTCGGCCTTGTTACCCCATGCTATTTCTCGGCCCATCAAATCTGCCGACGCGATTCGGGGCTAGAATTAGGCTGCCGTGGAGGACAGCTTAGGCACACGTGCAAAGGAAACAAAATGCGGGAACCCAACCCACACACACATGTCGTCGTACTGTCCAAGTCATGTGTGTGCGCGCCCTGTGAGAAGGCTGACATGCGCCTCTACAGATATGCACAACCCTTACTTGTACTTACATGCAGTGCAGTGTCGACATGAAGTGTGTGTGGGTTGCGTACCGGACGTGCCTATACGGTCCTTGGGCTTGAGCCTCACCGTCACCGCCTTTTTCCCCGTCTTTTTCTTTTTCCTTCACGGGCCGCGTGCGTGTGGTGTGCATGCGGGTGTGTTGACATGACACGGCTCGGGGTTGCCTCGTGGCGTGCCTAGCTTGCTGAGCGGGGATCTAGGCAAGATTTGGTGGTGTTGCTGTGTTGCGGCTCATCGCTGTTCTGGGCCGCTTGTGCATGTCGCTTGCAGCCAATGAAAAAGGGGATATTGCTCCTATTATTTTTGACTGGCTAGGAATCAGTCTTAGTTGCAGTGGCTCAGGCTAGATTTGGAAGGCTTCTTTTTGTTCTCGCAGTGGTCACTGCACTGCACGCCGCGCGCGTAGTTCCAGGCAAGCAGTTTCAAGCCAACGTCGTTTGGAACCGCCCGCTTCTCAGTAATCGCATCTGCCGATGATATCCTTCCTGAGTCCGAACCTGAGGAGGCTGCCTTGTACAGCTTTCGGTAGTCTCCGGCGGTAGTCTCCGGTGCGGCATTGCCGACAACGTTTCCACGACTCGGAGCGTTTGAAAACGCCATTGCAATACGATGCTGTGCTGAACGCAGAGGCGCCAGGGAATTTCTTTTCTGGCCAACGGAAGAGCCTGGTGAGGCACCATAGCACACTTTGTACATCGCGGTCAAGCCCCCCGCCCCCCCCAGATTTCGGCTCCTGTAAGAGGTCAGTTGCTTGGAAATCACGGGCCCCCGAATCACATGTTGCTTCTCGGGGTATCAAATGTCCCGAAGCCCCTGAAAGCCATACCTCCGCAATATTTTGTAAAGGGGACTTTTCAGGTAGCTGCTAGAGGCTCGGCGTTGGTCAGAAATAGGTACCTTGCTCATTTCATCCGCCAAACGTCTTATTCGAGAGACTTAGATTCTATGATTGGGGTAAAAACGCCTACCTCATATTTGATCAATCTCAGATACCAAGGTCCCAAACTACCAATCTTTACGGGTAATGAGAATCAACCCATTCGAAGGAAGAGTGATGACCTAGAAATAGAACATACCTTGATACATAATCTGAAATTCAACCCGACCTAGTGGTACGATAAGAGTTTTTTCTTGCCCCGGATTTATCGGTGTCGCAATCCTTCAAGTTGGAATACCTACCCCACGCGTAGGAATGCGGCTGGACGGGCTGAGCGAGGCATGATGATCCTTGCCCTGAGAAACAGGCTAGCCGTTGACGGCACAGCCATATCTTCATAGTCTTTGCGTAGCATTGAACCGACGGTATGTGCACCCCGAGTATCTTCCGCAGTTTTACCGTGGTGCCGTCTTCAGCTTCATCGGGCTGTGCTTTCAGCCATTCGATTTGGTGTTTTGTTTCTCCCGTTTCAGGAAGTAGGTGCCAGTTTTAATTCCCGAAGGAATCGCCCCACTTCTTCTGTCGAACTGTGTTATTTTAGTTTTGTTTCAGTGAAATTCTCAACCAAGTTGAAGCAAATGCGGGGTTCTTTTTTCCGACAGGGGGTGCAGTAGGGATGGTGGTAGGGGTAGTGATAGGGATCAATCAGCCCAAGGAAGGGGCCATGATGCCGCCCATCATGTCTCACCAACGTCACCATCACAACGTCATTCCCTCTGACTGCTACTAGGAAGATGAATGTGTGTTCTGCACTTGTCGTTGGCGATATCCTGGAGATAGGGCGCGGACGTACAGCATGGGCCGCGCATTGCTAGGAGTTTAGGCAGATAGGAAAATGACGCCTGAGGCTGGGAAAGCACAAGATCCGTACAGGTGGCAGCCAATCGCGTCCGGTTGCTTTTCCCGTCACCCATCACACGCGCAACTCGCCCATGCAATCGCTTGGAAGGGAGATGCACAGGCCAGTTTGAAGTAAGAAGGGTCGCACTGATGGGTTGGCGTGGCATAGCCGATGTAGTGGAACCTGGAGCCCCCCCCACACTCCGTAGGGCTGCCTCAAGCGCCTGCTGCGCATGCAGTCGCGGGCCGATTGGCCGGTTCTTTTGCGCGGCCGAAGGCGGCAGAAAACTTGCTTCGGGGTTTGGGGCTGAGAGACAACAGGGCCCTGGGAGGCGGATGTCAGGGCTAGGTCAGAGTATGGGTGAGTGGGGACATGCTGAAGAGTTGATCGAGCTGCTTGGTTCAAGATCCCGCTAAGGCAGGGATGCCATGCGGCCTGGCAGGGCTGGCCAGTGGTATGCCACCTTCTTGTTCTGGCCTTCGAGGCCAATGGTTTCCCCGGCCAAGCGTCCGGTACGGCGAGGTTCTGTTAGGGCGCGGGTGGCGCGGTGTGCCGCATGGAAGCTATGCAGTGATACGGTTGGCGCCGGGAATCAGCACTCTCTTGCCCCGTTTCACCCCCGGGGTTGAGCAAGGCTGGGAGGGGGTGTGGGATTCGGTTTCTCGGCTGTCGAAGTTAGGAGTTGACTTCCGGAACTTGTGTGCAATCAAGTGATTGCACGATTGGGAGATGGAGTATGATGAACCCTCGCATTGCCGTGAAAAAGAAGGAGGAAGGGGGGCCGAGATCTCGCAAGAAGAGCGGCAACGCCCCATGCTTGCTTCCGCCTGCTGCCCGAACCCAGAAACTTCCTGCGATCCATGCCATGGAAACGAAGGTCATACCCATAGCCCTGGCGAGGATGAGTACTGGCAGACGTACGTGTCATTGCAGGAACAGCAAGACTGTAGGATTAGCGGTCTTTCAAAGTCACCAACACACCTTCAGCTTCCCGCCTCCATTGGCCGCATCTTTGATTGTTAATGTCATGAAAGCCGGTGCTGATTCTCCGCAGTCTGTCCCAGTTGTTCCTTACAGCTGAAACACCTTGATCATCGGTTTGATAGGTTGTACCCTCGTCACCAAATTGCCAAAATTGGAATTCAGGCATCCAGGGCTGATTTCACGAGAAGGTTCTTTTGCAAACATATACCTGCCGCAGCCGGAGTCAATGCTGAAAGTTGAGTTTAGGTAGTACAGACTTCTGCTAGAGCTGCAATGGCGGCCCAGCAACTTCATTTCAGTGGTGGTAGTGAGCATCATTCGGACCGTACAAAGGGGATCGATGCTGCCAACACTGCTCAGGGACACTGAACGCATATTAGCCTTGCTCCGGCTCCTCGATCGTCGGGTAGTGGACCCCTGCTCACCACGATGCTGCGCAGGCAGGGTTGGCCATCCGCTCGGATGCTCTGTAATGGAGAAGGTTCCATACCAGCCAGGGGATTGGAAATGGGTCTCGAGAACTACCAACTTGGGGTGCTGCAAAAGGCCGAGTCGAGCTGTCGGGTCGGACCACCGGCGATGAACGACCGAGCGGTGGCTTTGACAGCCGCGAAAGGCGCGGGGAACCTTGGTGAACGCCTCCGCCACATCCAACTCAACCAAAGATTGTGCCAACCGCCTTGGGTGGAATGAACCAGGATACCATGTGCTATAGATTGGGGGCCAGAATACAATGTCAGTCGCAAGGAGGAGTATTCGCTGGTAGCTATTGTTTAGGTCGCAGGGGAAGGGGGCTCACAGCCGCAACTTTAGGAAGGGTATCTGTATTAGTCTGTTCTGAGGTAAGAAACCAGATGGTGTTTGAGTGTTTCAGCAGACTCGAGAGAGAATACCGCGAATGTGCAGTCGGGAGGAGTTATGGAGAGGCGAAACAATGAGACCAAGTTCCATCAGAAAGCATTCGACACCATCTTCGCTGGCATTTAGTCAACAACTAGAGCCGGCTTAATCAGTGTCCATTTCTCTGTTTTCATCGGCTACCAACTCTCGAAGACATCGATGCGTTCTCCCACGCTAATGATGTAGTCACGCCGAGGTGCGGGTGCGGGAACGGTACTTGGGGGAAAGTACCTACATAGGAACCTTGACAATCGGCGGGTATGTCGCGCGGAAAGTGGCCGTCACATGGTCAGAGGAGGTGTCGAACTGGTTGGGTTAGGTTTGGCGTCGCTAGTTGGATTGAATTTCAACTGCGGCCTGGAGCCACTCGCACACACATCTGCATCTGGGACTGGGGGGGAAGGCAGTCGTACTTCGTACCTTCCTCAATGCGCCCCATTTATTGCGGCCCACTGCAAGTTCGATCTGTTCCTGTGGCTCGGGATGCATCAGTATGTGACATGAGAAACCAAATGCGGAGCAATGAGCATTCAGAAAGGCAGCTACCTAATAATCAGGATTGTGACACCTCGACCGACCGCCGTTTTCAGGTTCCCACGACGAGAGACGGCTTTCGACGAGAGATGATTGGGCAAAATACTGGCCTGAGAAGTATGGATCTTATGTCGCAGGCAGCTCCTCCCCACTGCCCCAACAAGCGGGTTTTTACGCTGAGTCCTGTCTTCTTCCGCCTAACTCGGTTTGGCTCCCGTTGCACCATTCCCGCCTCTCCTCTCAACCGCTCCGTGCGAATGCAGACACAAGGCGCAGACCACCATAAACATGCACGCCAAGTCCCGTCGGCTGTCGAGCAGAGAGAGGTACAACCTAGCAGCAGTACGGTGGCTAGCCGGGAAGCGATGGCACCACCGGGGTGGCTGTTTGGGGTCGAGGCGTGATCCCAAGGAGCGATGGGATGCACTGCACTGCACCGCGAACGGAATAGTGCCCCAAACGCCCCAAAGCGCAAAATGATAGGGGCTACCTAGCATGCCGGTACTCACTTGAGAGCCTCAATCCCTCGTCGTACACTCGCACTGAACTGGCACCTCGGCAGACCGAATTTGAAAGTTGTTTGCCGACCTAGTGGGATCACCATGGAGCTCCGGGGGCTCACGCACCGTCCACCCCCCCAGGCTCGCCCCCAGTCATACACTGACTGCAAGGAACTTGTGCAAATCCAATGGAGAGGCCGTCACCTCGCCGCGACCCACGAGAGCGGGTGGCAGAAATGCAATGCAATCCGAATGAAATTGTCGCCCCTGTTCTTGCCTTTCAACACCCCTCCCCATAAGGCAAAAACGAGTGTTCCCACTCCGTTCTCCCCGGATGACCAGACCAGACCCCATGGCGTCTTGAGTGGGTCCAGGAGTACATGTCGATGTACGTAGCGCCCTCCATCTCAGCTCCTACGTGCGTCGTGCAGCTCGAGCACAAATTCCCAGTGGCACTGCTCGGCCAGCGGAAGCTGCCACTTCAACACCGGAGTAGTCCCACACACCTAGCTCTGCTACTCCCGGCGCACTCAAACTGGCACCATTGGTAGGGTTTCTATTCTGGATGATAAGGTTGATTAGTGATAGAGGGAGATCGCAACAGCCCCATCTCGATCTGCAAGGGCGTTGTGTCGAGAAGAGCCTACAAACCACATATAAGGAATACCACCGGCCAGCTACTATCCCACCATGACGACCAGATCCCATATTTCCCGACGCTCTATCTTCCACGACAGTGACCACAGCCGCTCCTCAAGTCCCAGCATGTTCAGGCCCACGAAACCAGAGGACTGGGAACGGTTCCGAGACACCATTGCGGATCTCTACAACACAATGAAGCTAAAAGATGTCATGGTGGAGATGCAAGCTACGCATGGCTTCAAGGCAACGTAAGCCCCCCAGACCCCAAGCTATTCCTCGATGTCCCTGCGCTGAAAACCGCTCTGGTACTAGTGAAAAGCAATACAAGACACAGCTCAAGAAGTGGAACCTCGACACCAAGTACATCAAAGCCTCCGAGTACATAGCCATGATCAAGACAAAACGGGAGAGGGAAAGGGAGAATCCTCCAAAGGAGACGCGCTTCATTCTTCGAGGACGAGTTGTTGACCCGAAGGATATCACGCGGTTCGAAAAGCGAGCACAGAAAAAGGGGACCCCTTTACCAAAGGACGATGAATACGACCAAGGTCGGTAATCTAGGTATCGATGAATCATTCCGGCTCCGCGGTTAACTAACAGGTGGTGACAGATGAACTTGATGATTTACGGTATGACACACCGCCACCGGAGGACACCCAATACGCATGTGAGATAGCCATACCGACTAGCCACCACCCCAAAGGCAAAACTAACCGTCCCTGTTTACCCCCTGACAGACGATGAGGCCGAGCCGTCGTCCCAGTACGCGACCTCCCAGTACGACACTACACAGTACGCAACATCGCAGTACGACAACACTCAGTACGCGGCTTCGTACGCAACCTCCCAGTACGACACATCGCAATACGGCGACCACTATTCCGGATACACATATCAGTGAGCATCGCCGGAAAGCCGTTGTATGATGCTTGTTCCACGGAGCAGAAATCATATTGTCGCTACCATGGAGATGGGGTACATAAGTTAGCTGGGCTGCGTCTGATAGTCGCGAATTTCCTAGTGTCTAGAGAGAGGAAGTTTGTTGCGGGGTGTGTCTGAAGACGGGAGAGGAACTGTAGTTGATACGTTTCAATGTTCGACCCCGAGAAAACATTCATTCGGCTCCTTAGATTGATTTTGTACAGTACTCACATACGCCACTCATTTGGATATGCATTTCAATGCTAAGCACATTTTGCTCCCTACGATCTGATAACTGAAGTTCCTGCAATTATGACGGATGGTCTTGGCCAGGTTGCTCTCTGAAGGAATCCGTACCCGACGAGACGCTCCCCACTTGACAAGCACCTGTTTTGGGTGTCAGACTGTCAACCGAGCTGGCGGGACCTAGGCAGCAACAGTTGCACCCCAAGTAATTTACGTCAGGCACCCGGGTATAGTTCTCAGCCCTAAATTGAAGTTTCCCGTGAATTGTAGGTATTTGTACATGCCATTGTACTAGGACATTGCACCTGCAGATGCAGTCTTTTTACCTCCGCTCGGCAGCACCACGTTCAACTCCCCGCCGCGCGGGGCTAGCTGCATGATTCGCACACCGGTCGCCTGCACCGGTTGCACACACAGTGCCCAGTGCCCAGTGCCCAGAAGTGTGGTGTTACACAAGCGCCCCTCCGCAATGGTAACTCACATTGGGGGACTCGTTCCTTGCCGGCGCTGCCGATCAATCCCGGGCTGCTTCTTTCGGCTCGCTCCGGAGGGGAGTTCATCACATACGCCCTACGAGATGCGGGTTTTGCGGGCCGTCCCTTATTCATTCTTCTGTCGCTTCCTGCTTTGCTGGAAAGGGGTGCTGTGGCACCTAGTGAGGAAGGAAGGAAGGAATGCTGGAGCCTGATAGGTGTGGGTCTGGGATTTGAGGTTTCAGCATTTGGAATGGCATCGCTTGCATAACCACGTGGTCGTCATTATCATCCTGCCGTGGCTCTGGATTCCCGGCCGTCTGGGTCGGGGTTTATTGATCCTTTAGGTCTTGTCAAGGTGGGATGGAATGGGATCACTAGTATGTATTGAGATGGAGGATCGCTTGGAGGATGTCACGTCAGCTGATGTGATGTTTTGTTCAACTTTAACTTTCTCTTTACTCCTTGGGATTATAGGATGGAATAAGCACCTTAAATTCAAGTTGATTTCTCTATAAACTCAATCTTGACATGACTTCCTGCATCCCTCAACATCTACTGAGGCCATGTGTCCGGGAGACAGCTAAGTGAGGGTTAGGGTTGGAATGACTGTTCCCTTAAGCAAACCGATGAACTGAATGCAACGCCGATTCATTGGAAAGAACTGCTAACATCCTCTTTGGCATATTGGCTCTAGCAATAGCCGAAACGGGAGGCTCTTACCGACCCGGGGTGCAAAACTCCCTTTGTTGGTGTCCGCAATATCCACACAGTTGATTCAAGCCTCAGCTTTGTCTCTCGCAACGACAAGTATCAGATTCTAGGGCCCCGATGTCGACCTGGGTGATACTCCGGTCAAAGCTTTACGGGATTCAAAGAGACCTCGATACTCAGGTGGAAGTTGGTTGTGAGACTGAACTGGTGAGAACTATCAGTGCCCTATATACCCCGAGCAACCGGCTTCTCCTCGGTAGGTGGGTCATGAAGTACCAACCCCTAGGTTTGACTTCGTCTCCATTAGAGCCTTCCCAGCGACAAATACTAGGCCTCAGGCTCGGCAAAATTGGCCAACGTTCCATCCCCCAACAACCTATCAGGTACTTAGCTATTCGAGGATCACTGGTTACGGCTCTCTAGCAAATTCTACGGTCTTTTTTTCCCTTCCCGACACTCTAGGAGTAGCCGGTGCTAGGAATTGTTAGTTTGCGAATATTTCACTGGATGATGGGTTTCTCAGCCTAGAATATCCCATGATTCCTTCGTCGAGTCTTCTTTCTCCTGGGCCTCCACGGCACCAGCCGCAGTTTTGGTTTTGTACACGGCTGTGGTCCATTCACCCGTACCATCGCCACGAGGGTACATCAGAACGTGCGTAGAAGTCGTCAGGACAATTGAGTCAGGTCCCGGGTTGTCCTTCCATTCCGCATTGGAGTCGAAATTGCGACGGAAAACAGCTGATGAGTGAAACCCCATTAGCGCACGAATCTCGGAATGTAGTCGGGGTTTTGTCAAAGGCAAGCACGTACCATTCAGAAAGGCCATTGTGAAGGTGTACTGGTCCGTTCCATCTTCCAAGAGTTCCTGGATGTCCTCGTGAAGGCAACGGAGGCGACGTTGCTGACGCTTAGACTTGGAGTCTGAAGCTTCTTCGGGAGCCGACATGTCGTCAAGAGATTGGTGGGTGCAGCTGTGCGGAATTGCTGTGATGGTTGAGATGGAGCTTGGTTGGGTTGTTCGGTTTGTGGCCGATGTTTTGTTGTGGAAGAGAAGGGCCAGATGAGAAATGAAAGAGCAAAATTCAAATGGAAAAATTAGGCAGGTATTGTTTTGATTTGGAGGTCATGAGAGTTCCTAGGCGGCAAAGATCGCACCAACAGTACAGGTAGAAAAGTAAATTTCAAGCAGTGCCACAGAGGTAGGTATGTGCGTATCTCCTCGAGTGGCTACAGCTGATGAGACGAGCACACTTTAGTTGCCGGGGGCTCTCTGCTTGCACAAGCCCTATCGTATGTCGGGAGGAGCACATTAGAAACAAAATCACTGCATGGGGTCCTACATTTGGCAGCGAACAGAGCAGCACAGGCAGTTTTTAGTTGAAACCGTTCCGCAGCAAAGATGGCATAGCAACATCGAAAGAGGTTGACAAGCGGTGCTCTATTTTGGCACAGCAGCCAATTGGTAATGTTACACCCCTCGCTCTCAGCGCCTCAGTGTCTATCATGAATTGCGCTAGATCTACCAGAGTCACCCTTCGCCATAATACAGCAAACAAATCAAGCGTAGAAGTTGACGGTCTGAAAAGTAGGTTAGCCTGATGATGGATACCAGAAACTCGGAAAATGGTTGACTTACATCCTTCTTCTTGGCTTGCACCTCGGCAATGGCGTCAACGTAATGCTCGTGGCCGATCTTGTTCTTGCCCATGCGCAACGCAATCATGCCGGCCTCGACGCACACAGCCTTGAGCATGGCACCACCAAACTCATCTGTACTGCGCGCCAACTCGCTCCAGTTGACGGCCGGGTCAACCTTCATCTTCCTAGAGTGAATCTTCAGAATCTGTGCACGAGCCTCCTCATTGGGAAGAGGGAACTCGATCTTGCGATCCAAGCGACCCGAGCGCAGAAGGGCGGGATCCAAGACGTCCACTCTGTTGGTGGCGGCGAGGACCTTGATACGATCGTCCGATGCAAAACCGTCCAGCTGGTTCAGCAACTCCAACATAGTTCGCTGCACTTCACGGTCACCGCTCTTCTCACTGTCGAAGCGCTTTGTGCCGACGGCGTCCAACTCGTCGATGAAGATAATAGCCGGAGCCTTCTCCTTTGCCAGAGCAAAGCAGTCTCTCACCAACTTGGCGCCGTCACCGATGAACATCTGCACTAGTTGGGGGCCGGCAAGTTTGAGGAAGGTAGCATCCGTCTGGGCAGCGCAGGCTCTGGCGAGAAGAGTTTTGCCGGTTCCGGGGGGACCGTACATCAGAGCACCTGGTGTCACTTGTTAGCTAGCTATAACGCAAGAGAAATGGAATGAGAGGGCTACCTTTGGGTGCCTTGATGCCAATCTTCTTAAACCGCTCCGCCTCTTTCATCGGCCATACGATGGCCTCAACAAGCTCCTCGATCTGCTTGTCGAGACCACCAACGTCGCTGTACTTCTCTGTCGGTTTTTCATCAACCTCCATGGCCTTAACTCTGCTGTCGTACTCGGCGGGTAGTGTGTCAAGGATGAGGTACGAGTCCTTATTTACGCCAATGAGATCGCCGGGCTTGAGGTTGTCTGGGTCGACGAGGCCGATGAGCGGCAGGAAGATGGTCTGTCGTGTGGAGGTCTTGATAACGGCGGACTTCCCCACGCGGGTAGCGTCCAGATCGATGTTGGCGCCCTCCTCGGATGATTCTGCAGTTGGGTCGAGATCTAGAAGCTCGACGACATTGCCGACGAGATAGGGAAGTTGGCTGCGTGGTGTCAGCAATGCGCATAGACAGCGGGACCGCGGCAGTCTTACCGGTTGTTCGCGATCTTCTCCATATTCTCCTTGATCTTTTCTGCCATTGTCGCCTTTTCGTGTGATAAGCGCTGGAACTCACTCTTCATGATCCTTGAGTCATTCTCCAGTAGCCGCTTGCGCATCTGGATGTCCTGTGTGCTGAGGCCCAGGATCTCTTCATCTAGTACATCCTCCTCCTCAGGCTCCGCATCCTTCATGTCGGCATCGCCATCCTTGCCGTCCTTCTTGTTCTTCTTGTCCTTCTTGTCCTTCTTGTCGTCGCGCTCGCGGCGGTCGAGGTCGTCGAGCTCCTCGAGGGTCGACATGGCGGCCGTCGGCGCTTTTGATGAAACTCAAAGGGAGGAAGAGTTTTCGATTTCGATGGGTCAACGAGATTATTTGCAGATGCTGCTCGAGATTGCTTGATTGCGACTGTCAGGCCGGATGAAGGTTGCTGAGAAATGCGGTTGGGAGGTCGTTGCACCACAAGAGCTCGACCGAATCAGCTGGGAGCTGGGCTGCAGGCAAAAGCGCGACGTAACCAGGCGAGCCTAGTTGTGGACCCACCGAGACCCACTTTCCAACACCCCGATCCTGACTAAGCATTCGAGCTCAGTTCACTGGAGCACGATGCCGATGAGATACCTTCAAAAAAGAAAAAGGGACGATAGCACATCTGTTAATACATTTCTAATAGTGTTTCAGCAAGACCACTCTTCGTCTTGAGGCCAAAATACAGTCTCAGCTGCTATTGCCATTCGATATTTATGTCAGTGAATTAAATAGTTACAGACCGAGAAAGCACCGTCTCATAGCTCATCAAGCTCCCTTGCCCCCATCGCTCACTGAAAGCAGAATGCCAACCTTCCGCAATGAGCAGTCCCCTACAATAACCTGCGATGATAACACCCCGCCAAAGAGAAACCACGACCCATTCTCGCGAATAAACCCGCGCATTACAACAAGTGATATATGTACCATAGCGAACTGAATTCGGCCTTCCGCCTATCTGAACAACTCCCTTACTCATCGTCCAAGATCCTGCTTGCTAACCGCCCAACCACGGGCACCTCATATCTGCTCAAACAGTTAGCACATTCTCATAACCAACATCCACACCACAAAACTCACCTATCTAACGTATCAGCATCCCGATACGCATTCAGCACCAACCACCCTATCAGGGCCAAGTCTCCCAAAAAGATAACCCAGCTCAGGAACGTGCTCCAAGAGAAGAGCAAATGCATCACGAACATCGCCGTGAACAGCAAACTCGACTGCCACGCATGAAACCTAGACCCAAACGTTAGCATCCCTGCCCCCAGCCACAGCCCTACTCGTCATAATAAACATACCTCACATAGTCACTCTTCCTCTCCAATATCAGCAAAATTATCGCCCCCAGCGGCGGCAGCGCCAAATATGCCAAACACGCCTCGTAGTCGAGCCTCAGCCCCAGGCTGGTATCAAACTCCGAAACCATGCCCTCTCGTGCACCCAGCGCGCCAAAGTAGTCGCCCGCGCTGCCGACGCCCCATCCCCCTCCTCCAGCACTGGTATTGTTCCCCAAGACCGCGGCACTCGGGCTCTGGTATCCTCCCGTGTCGCGGACGGCTTCGCCCGACCAGGCGCGCTGGGGCTGTGGATGCAGAAGCGGGGGCGGCGATACCTGCGGTGGTCGTTGTGCGACGCCAGGCGAGTAGGAGCGGCGGGCATCGTAGGACGTCCGCGGCGAGGCTGCGCCATCGACAGGGGAGATCGTCCGCCCGTGCTCTGGTGGGGACGACTGGTAGGGTGCGAAGTCCATGATTTCGTTCGGCGGGGGTTCGCGCCGTCGATGTTGGGGTCTGCCCGAGTTGAGTCGAGTTTGCGGCCCACGGGTGGGGCAGGCGCAGTTGAAGTCGATGTTGGGTTCGGATGCTGCGAGCTGCAGTTCGTGATGCTACGGGTCGAGTTGAGTCGGTTGAGATCGCAGAGGTGGGGATGCAAGCTGGTGGGAGAAGCAGAAAGCTAGCTACCTCACGTGCATGGCCGAACAAAAAGATAGATAGGAGAAGCAATCGTGTATGCTAGAGCGCAGGCCGCTGCGCTGTAGCTTTGCTGACTAGGAAATCCGGGATTCTTGCGAGATGATTGAGGTTAATTGCATCTCTGAGCCTCGCAAAGTGGGTGGGTGTGTGACGACGCGCGCAAGTTCTCGTCTTGCCGAGGCGCGGCACCACGCTGCAGGGACCTGTTAGCATCGGCGGGGTTGTTCGCACCATCTTAGTGTGCATTTGCCAGCCGACCAACCCCCGACAACTCCAAATGTCATAGTTCAAGCTCTATTGACGGCTCGCTATCTGTAGGGATTTAGTATTGGCTAAAACTTTCTAATGCAAGCTGCGGTTTGGTATTTTGGTACATTTTATTCTACAGGCCCGGATCCTACAGCAGGGGAAACAGGGGGAGCGTCTAGTTCTCCGTCTTCTTGCCTTCCTCAGGCCCCTTTTCCTCGGGCCCCTTCTCTGCCTCCTCAAGCACGCTTCTCCGACTCTCCATTGTTAACCACAAACTCTTACTAGCGCCCTCCAAAGTGCTAGTAAGACCAAGCCCAGCACTCTGGAGCATATGTACAAGCTGTGCACGCAGACCCTCTAGACCGCCCTCGATGCTACCAACCCACTTGACGCCATCGATATCGAACACCTTACCCTCAACACGACCGCCAATAAGTAGGAGCTTTTGCAGACCGCTCTGCGCAATCGGGTCGTAGTAGGTGGGGGACTTTTTCCTGCTCGGGGCCGGGTACGCCGGCGGGCTCGGGGAAAGAATTTTCAACGCTGCCGCCAAATGTGCGGGAGAGACAACAGGGAATGTGACGATGGCTAGTGGCCCGACAAGCAACGGAGAGAGCTCGGTGTATGCGCTCGAGTCGGCCTTCACCTTGTTGCTCTTCGTGACGGCCTTGATGGACTCGTATGCTGCCTCGGATAGGTCGTGGTTATATACTGTCTTTGTCGTGCCACCAGTAATCGTCGTCACTAATGTGGGTGCCACCTTGGAGGGATCAAAGTATTCGACAATCTTCATGGCGACGTCGAACATGCGTGTCCGGATAACTTGGATCCCGATGTGTGAGGAAATATCGGCCGCTTGGCCACCTTGCTGGGGAACTTGAGACAGAGCGGATCGAAACTCTCGCCGTATAGCAGCCCATTCTGTCGCGGTGAGATTGTTGTGTTGGAAGATAAGCATCAATGGCGTAGAGCGAAGAAGCGACGTGTAGGTTCGTAGGAGCTGTGCTTTCCGTACATCGGCCGGGCGGGCGGTCGGGGGTCTTGTTGGCGGTACGTAGTCTGCCGGGACAGAGATGGGAGCAGCAGCAGCGGTGGCATATTGCCTTGCTGTCGACGACGTGGAGGCGGACGGGAGCAGGACAGCGGACCGGGCAGATGTCCTCGCAACAGTGATGGCCGAGCCCAAGCCGCGGACGGCCGGACACCGTAATCTGAGAGGCATACTAGTTTCTCGGAGCTATAAGCTTGTGTGATGCGGGTTGATTAATGCGATGATCCAATTCTCACCTGAAACTGCGAAACGCCTTCACCGTCAGTCACAAGGCGTTGGTCTGCAAAGTCGCGATCTCAGAGCCAAAAATTTGGCGTCGCTAATTCCCTGTTGGCGCATTGACCACTCCCATCACCCAGCTCCAGCCAGACCCCGGACAGCGTCAGCTCTCACCGCCTAACATTCTGCCGATGTCGCGCTTAGCCGAGACCTGATCCCTGCAAGGGCCCCGCCAGGGGTCATCGAGGGGCATCGACAAGCAATTGGGAGCTCCCTGGCCGGGCTCGGGCTGCCGTCCCTTCCAAGGGCCGTGAGTCAACGGAGCCGATACAAAGCCCTCGGGCCTAACCAACCTTGTTGAGGCATTCGCTAGAGTCTGGACTACCTGTATTTCTCTCACCATTCAACGGCCCGTTATTTCTCACCGGCATCTAACGGAAACGGTATTTCGAATTTCCGGATCTTATATCCCAGTGTTTCTTGCGATGGCTTCTGCACCATCGCAGTCGGCCTCAGCGAGGAGCCAGCTTCCCCAGGTCGACATTAAGCCCCTTCTCTCACGCCTCTGGCCATTGAATCACTCCCAGCCGGCAACCGCTGATGAGATTGCCGACGCTATCTCATACTTCTTCACAAACCAGGTCTCGGATGTCCAGGCGACGTGCCTCCTCATCTCTTTGCACTTCACGGGCCTCGACCGTCATGCCGATGTATTAGCCAAGACGGCGGCTGCCATGTTAAAGGCTGCCGCTCAAATCGACAATGCGGCACTTCAGTCAGTTGTAGAAAGGCGGGGCAGGAAAGAAGGCGGCTACAACGGCGGCCTGGTAAGCCATCTCATCCTCACCATCGTGATCATCAGTGATTGCTCGATGCTAGACCCTTAACTAACACCCCTAGTGTGACATCGTTGGCACCGGGGGTGATTCCCACAACACTTTCAACATCAGCACCACCTCCTCCATCCTAGCCTCCAGTCTCCTCCTCATCGCCAAGCATGGCAACAAAGCCTCAACCTCCAAGTCGGGCTCTGCCGACCTCCTCGCCAACATGGCGCCCAGGGCGCCCCAACTCTCCTGCATCCGCCCAGACACCCTGGCCCACCTGTACGAGGAGACCAACTACGCCTTTCTCTTTGCCCCTGTTTTCCACCCAGGCATGCGTCACGTAGCCCCAATCCGCAAGCAACTCCCCTGGCGAACCGTCTTCAATCTCGTCGGCCCACTCGCCAACCCGACGGATGTTTCCCCCTCCTCCACGTCCTCCCCCCTCCTGGAAGCGCGCATGATCGGCGTAGCCCGCAAAGACCTCGGTCCGGTCTTCGCCGACGCCCTCCGCATCGCCGGAGCCCGCAAGGCTCTTGTTGTCTGTGGCGACGAAGAGCTCGACGAGATCAGCTGCGCCGGTGACACAATGTGCTGGCGCATCGCACCCAGCCCCGGCTCGGACCCTACGGTGGAGCATTTCCGTCTGCACCCCTGCGACTTCGGGCTACCCGCTCACCCACTCTCGACAGTGTCACCAGGGAAAGAACCCGCTGAGAACGCGGCCATTCTTGCGAAGATTCTGGGCGGCGAGATTCCCGATGACGACCCTATCCTGCACTTTGTGTTGATCAACACGGCAGCGTTGTTCGTCACGTCAGGCATATGCGAGGCCGATACCAGTGACATGGGGCACGGCGATGACGGGGCTGTGATTACGGAGCGGGGCCCAGGAGGCGGGCGCTGGAAGGAGGGTATCCGACGAGCCAAGTGGGCCATCAAGAGCGGAGAGGCCCTGAGGCAGTGGACGAACTTTGTCGAGGTTACAAACAGCTTTAGCGAATAGAGGCCCACGTCAAGTTGTTTTTAGTATAGTCATAGATAAAAGTCTCGCGTTTTTACGAAGGGGACCGACAAGATTAGGTTAACGAAGCGATTCTAAATAAGATATCATCTACATCGCTAAGAGTTTCCCACAAAGAAAACCCACGAAATAGCTTTTGCCATCTAACAGAGAGAGGATATGCGTTAAGTTGTGATGCTCCAACCGACCAAATAATGTAGCTAGCGCCCTGATCAATAGCACATCGTATGGCATCTGCAACTCCCCTTTAAACCATGTTACATCACCATCCGGCGCCATTTTTCATTTATTTTATCCTCCACTCAAGCCCTCGTCCTTGGCCTCTTTCGCCCTCTCCCACCATCTCCACGAGGAGGACGGTGCTGATTCTATCTCGACAGAACTCCCCTGATAGTGCCCTTCACGAGGGGTTTACCCTCAATGACAAGGTCACTAATCTTAGTATCGGGATTGCTCCCTTTCTCCAGCCAACGCGCCAGCAATTCATTGCTTTCCCTGGGCTTAATCGAGTCGTTGCGCGTTCCGATCGTGATGTGAGCAACAGGATTGACGCACTCCCATTTTGCCTTCACCGAACCACCGCCCTCGTTGATGTTTGCATCCTCGGCACTCGGGACCAGCCGCACGACAATAGCCATGATGCGGTCATCGTACACGACACGCTCGAGCAGGACCTCCATCTCTCCTAGCCTTCCGTCTGGAGATGCCGCGCCCTCCGAGTCGTGGATAAACTTGTAATGCTCCCACAGTTCCGGACGCTCCTTGGCAGACGCGCGGTGCATGAGGGTAACGTGGAACTTTGGCTGGACACGACGTGAACCCTGGAGCTGCTTCCAAAACCGCGCTGCCTCATTGCTTGCGGGTGCGAAGGTCTTCTCTAGCGCAGCCAAAATATCCTTGCTTGTGACATCAACCGACATATACTCGAGCGGCTTCTTCTTCTTCTCCTGGTGGGCAGCTTGCTGCTCCTGGTATTTTGGCTGCTGGTTCTTGCCCTTGGGCCCTCTGTCAGGAATCGTGTGGCGTATATCGGGCTTGTATCCCTCCAAAGCAGCTTTGATTGCCTCATCCATATCCTGGGCCGAAGGAACTGCTGTCACAAATTTCGGGTACAACTCGTGCAGCTTATTGAGAACCAGCTCTAGGTTTTCCCTGCTCCCTGCAGAAGGATCCAGGTCAATGATAGCGTCAAATCCAGAGTCAGGCTCCTTCTCTGCGTCACAAGGCTCGAACCGCTGAATAAAGCCTTCCATGATGCCTCGAACCTTGTTCATATCCGTGGCCGCTTGGATGGTCTGATGGTTGTTGCCTCGCTCAAACACTCGCTCCTGGGTTATCCTCCGGATGTTCTCGATATCATTGTGGACAAAGTGCAGAGCCACCAACCTTGCCTTCACATGGGCAATCTTGATATCGGTGATTAACTGTTTGCGTTCGTGCTTCTGAGCATTGTTCCGATCAGCGAATACAGCAGCAGCGTTGTCGAGTCCATCCAGAACAGCTTTAGTGAATCGCGGGGGCCGTTTGGGGCCAGTGATGTTGTCATTCTGGATGTGGCCCCAGCCGAACAAGTGTGTGAGTGCGAGTCCGATGGTCGTCTTTCCGCACCCGATGGTTGCGATGGGGACAAGGATTACATCGCCCGTCACGTCTCCCTCGCCGCCACCATAGAGCTCCTCGAAGTTGGCCGCGTCAGAACCTTTCATGTTCTTGAACTCGAGGAAATCATTTCGCAGCTTGATGATTCCGTGATTCTGGTTGTAGAGCTTTGCAAGGTTCCTGTCGGCGGCAAGTCGTTTCCGAGCATAGAGCAAATACTCCTCCGTGATCTTTGCGTGCTTCCTGACCCTTGGCTGCTTGCCCGCAATAAGCTGCTTTGTGCACTCTCGCCACTGCCGGTACATAAGGTATGGCTCCTCGAACTTGTACTTGAAGAACCAGTCCTGGAACGCCTGCTTCGACGGGTCATGCGTCATCTTGCAACGGATGACAAAACCCTCGACATCTCGGCCACCATGGGCACCAGTCTCGGCGACTTCCTCGAGAAATGCCTTCACCTCGTTGATGTCATCGATCACGATCAGGCCCGTTTTGACAAAGCCCCAGTCATCGGCAAACTTCTGCACAAGAGGGGAAGGGTATGTCATGAACTCCGGGATGTTGATGTTCATTCCATGAAGGTAGAGGCCAGCCGAGTCGGGGCCGTAGGCCAGAATGTGCTCCTCGAAGCTGTCGTCGCAGAGCTCTGCCACAGCGGTGATGTTCCGTTTCCTCAGCTCGCGGGCAAGATCCTGCGTTGTCTTGCCTATCCGTGCCAGCTGCGCTGCCACCCGCTTCTCGCCAGCACTAGCATGGCTAACTTCCACGTCTGCGCGGTCGCCCGTGGAGTGCTTGCTGCAGACCAGAAGGGTGTCGTCCTCAAGGCCGCTGATGAAAATGATGCAGCCGTTTTCCTTCAAAGTGAGCTCGTAAGGGCCCTTTGTCCTGGTCAGAATATTTTCCCACTGTGTCTCATGAACCTCGTCTGTGTTGAAAAACTTGTCGTATCCACGGATTGCAATCTCTGGGGCACCATGTGAATTCTTGGTTGTGAAAAGGCCGCGCGCATATGTGGGGAGGTCGCGCTTCTTGTAGTCCCAGTCCTGGAAGCGCCAAGAATCGACCTGGATGTCGTCTCGAGAGCCCGCGACCGCATATCTCGTCTTCTTGCAGCTGACACCGGTCTTCTTCTTCCCGGATCCCTCCAAGGCGCGTACGAGCTCAGCTGTTTCCTGGGGGTCCTGGCTCACATACGGAACCTCATACTTGTCGGCATCATTTGCGAAGTCCGTGGAAGCGACATATTTGGAGTAAAGCGACATGTCCTCCCTGGTGTTCTCCGGAGCACCCTCCATGGCTGCTGGCCTTGGTGGCTGACTTCTTGATTGGGTGGGGATTTGAATGGGGGGCGATGAAGCAGTGTGGATATTGCTCCAACAGCTGTGGTGTGACGGCAACCAAGGGCGCAAAGCCGGAGGTACTGTTTTGTTGCTTATGTGCGTGATGGAGGATAATGTTGGACGTGGATGAAAAGGGCTTTGCAGGCGGTATATGTATTTCGATATGATGTGCAGGCGGTGGTTTGAAGGCTGCATAAAGGAGGAGGAGTTGGGGAGACGCGGTGCAGGAGCGACCCGTGAGTCAGAAAATACACTCTTTGAGCTACAGCCCGAAACCCCCGTACAACTGGAAAGGTACGACGCAGGGTGAATGATACGAAAATAACGGCCCCAAACCACGACAATTCTCGCCGAGGAGTCACAATGAGGCGGAGAGTGAGGACGGCTTTCAGGGCGGGCTGGCTTGCAGGGACTGCCAGGTTGAGCAGCACAGCCCTACGAAATGCTGAGGTGGGATGCCTCAGGTCACGATGATCTGGCGGGACAGGGGTCAGGATGTCAGATACGAGATCGCTGGCAGAAAACTTCAACTTCAGGCTCAATATGTTCATTGCTGATGTCTACATCTCTCAAACAAGAGGCATCTGGTTTCTTGGGCCAGAAGTGCTCTTCAATCTTGCTGCAATCGGTACCTAACGGTCTGTGGAACGACCTTGCGGGGTGTTAGGGCAGTGGTCGTCTAAATTCCGGTGGTGCGACAGTGGGGCCAAGCTCTTTGTCACACCGAAACCCAAAAGCTACCGTTTGTTAGCCGCTTGGCGCTCTTTCTGCACCCTGCGTTGATCAATTGCCCCGCCAAAATTTTGTCCCATTGCGCCGAGCAGAACCGCAACTCCTAAAATAGCAGTCAAACTTCCCAGGCCTCCCGCAATGTCGAAGAACCCATATCTCCTCGCGGCCGACGACCCTGAAGGTCTTTTGGCACTGCTCCAAGAAGACGCATCCCAGGCTGCGGGCCAAGACGAGCATGGCTACTCCCTTATCCACGCCGCCGCGAGCTACAACCACCTCGATCTCCTGCGAAAGCTGGTTCGCGATTTCAAGGTTCCTGTCGACCTCATGGATGAAGACGGAGAGACCGCCCTGTTCGTCATCGAAACTGTCGACGTCGCCAAAGTGTTGGTAGAAGAATTGGCTCTAGACCCAAGCATCAAAAACGACGAAGGCCTGACGGCAAGAGAGAAGATCGAGGCGGAGGATGAATTCCCTGCTGTGGCTGAATATCTGAAGGCCCGAGAGGGCTCGTCTTCTACTACGAATGGTACCACAAACGGCGACGCTTCCGAGTCACTGGACCTCCCAGCGGCCCCCGACGGGCTCCAGGTCAAAATGGGCACGATCAACGAGGCAGATATTGGGGAGCTGCAGGCGGACCCCGAGTTCCGGAGACGGATAGAAGAGCTTGCTGCGAGGCAGGACTTCGAGTCTCCTGAAGGCCAGGCGGAATTACGCCGGCTTGTCATGGAGATCATCGCTGGTCAGGAGTTGAGCGGGGAAAGGAGTGTACGGCCAAGACAGGAGTGATGCCTTCCTGCTTCTCATTCGTGACACTTTACCTCCCACATGAGATACTCGCCCGTTGTGTTTGGCGGTCGCAAAATGGCACACTCAGAAGTATCACCCGCGACTCCTTTTGAGAAGGTGGTCGTACTGAAGGAGAACCACGATGACTTGGTTGGGAGGGCGGCCATAACATTGACGAGGGTGTCCCGGCACCACAAGGGTGACAGGTAGCCTTGCCAGGTAATTTTGCAGAGTTTCCCCTGGTCTCCGGACCCCGGAACTTGGTAACGGCAGAGGAAGGGGTCGATACTGTCTCCGGGGTGGATACGAGGGCTTCCAAGCCGAACTAGAGATAGCCATTCGTAGAGCTCAGTAGAGAAGCTTTCGAGGTCGTCTCTGGCTCCTGGTTCAATAAATTCGACCGCAGGCTGCAGCAGCGGCAACGCGGCTTCGATGCTCTGCAAAACCTCTGGGACAGCCATGTGGTTGGTAGGAGAGTGTTGCACCAATGGGTCCGGAACAGGCACTGTGAGTTTTATTAGAAATGCGCCTCAGAGTCAAAGTGGAAAGGAAGGCGTATGTACCAGTGTCAGTAACGTTACAGAACAGCCAGGTCACTGGCGTGCTGAGGGCATTTTTGCTTGCATACACCAACCGATCGAATCCCTTTTTACCAGGAAACATCGAATCACCCTTTAAGGCAAATTCCACAACTAAATAGTCAGCGTGGTTCGAGCAACTCAGGCAGAAGGTAAATACCCCATCGAGGCTTCAGGCCTCGTTTCCCCTTAGCGCCATATGGCTTTCCCACCAAGCCTACTCGCTCATATGCTTCTTTGTCAAGAAACATTGTCAGAGTTCCTGAGATGGATATCAGCAATCGCCTGGGTAAACATGATTTTGGTGTGCATACCGTCTTTGAGAGAGTAAACATTATCGATGCCTATCCGCCCCTCGGAAAGCATCATGATGTTTCCTGTTACAATATTAGACTTGACCAGTGCAGATATGCCGACAATATTGCTCCTGCCTTTTTTGATGTACTCTGTAAAAAAGTCACCGCCCAGAACATCTTGCAGTGACATGACCACTCTCTTGAACTCTGGCGCAGGCCTGGTTTTGACAACGGCTTCATGGACAGCTTCAAATGCCTCGTCGGGCACAATGAGGTCGACCTGGTAAGGCTTTCAGAAATACGTCGATTGCGTGGGCTGTACCCGGATTCTGCACGCACCCTGTGGATGAAATCCTGGCCTATAAGTGTGGTCCACGGCTTGCTTTTGGAGGGCGGCTGCTTTGGGTCCAAATGGCCCATTTTCCCGTAGGTGAAGTAACATTTTGAGGCCTGGTAAAACGATGGGGCCTGGAAAGACAGCATCTTGTCTTTAGGGCGCTGTCGTGAAGTCGCTTGTGCCAGATCAACCCGGCTGGGTCAAGGTGGATTGACGTTGATGTGCATGTCAAGGGCTGGAGTTCAGTGGATGAAATCTTGGATAAGCGTTGAGTCTATCATAACGCCTGGGGTGGGTCTAAGAGCGCCTCGGCTGCTATTGGCTTGAGCGCCATTTCCGTCTGTGCGTATCTCTTTAGCCACCCTACCGTCAAGTTAGATATCAGTGCCTGGTTGTGGATTCTGCGTTTGAGCCAAACGAAACCACACCAAAAACCACGAATAAGTGAGTCAGGCTCAACAGCAAGAACACACTCTTTGACAGTTTCTGGGGACAGTAATGAGCAGTGCTGAATTAGAGATATTTCTGGTTACATTTGCTGCTCAGTTGCTGCGGAAATACTCATGATGGAGTATCTCATTCGCTTCTCACAGTGGCATGAGACATTTCGTCTCCCTGAACTTCACGCCCTCGCGATGATCGAGGGGGTAGATTTGAAGGTAGTCTCATACAACCTCGAGGTATGTTAAATTCTGCTTATTTTCTTCGGAGCTTCTGTGTTCAACAAATCGGAATTTAATTTATTCTTGACCCCATTGTTCCTCCCCTTGTCAACCGCCCCTTTGAAGGAGAAAAAAAACACCTAGTTGGGCGCTAAAACTGCACAGTCTCCCTTTTGCGTGGTAAATCTTCCCTCAGAAGATGCCGCTAAACGCCTCATACGGCGCGGCATCCTGATACAGTCGATCCACGAACTCTGGGGCTCCGGGAAGACGCTCGACGAGGTGCACGCCAAACTGCGCGCATCGACATCGCATCTCTGGGAGCGCTACCTGAATACCTCGTTCAAATTCACCCTCGACTCGTACCAGGGCTCCCGCTCACGCGAGGAAAAGGTGCGCATTATTGACTCGTTTTCCTACCTAGGCTTCCAAGGCCCTATTGTCATGCGGAGCCCGGACCAGGAATTCGTTCTCCTCGAGGAATGGCCATTATACCCATGCGACTCCGGTCTCAAGGAGCCCCATTACTACCACTTCGGTCGCTACCTCGCCTCGGGAGCCCGCGATCTGCCTCAGAAGCTGGATCTCAAGAAGCGCCGGTACATCAGCACCACGTCGATGGACTCTGAGCTAGCCCTCGTCACGGCGAACCTGGCGCTTGCTGGACCAGGCAAGCTTATGTACGACCCTTTCGTCGGAACTGGCAGTTTTCCCATCGCTTGCGCGCAGTTTGGCGCGCTCACGTTCGGGAGCGACATCGACGGGCGCAGCATCCGGGGGAAGGGCAAGAAGACGCTCAGGGGCAACTTCGAGCAGTATGGTCTGTTGGCTGGGCTTGGCGGGATGTTCACTGCCGACCTGACCAACACGCCGATACGAAAGCAGCCACTTGGCAGCGGCGGTGACGGAGCTCAGGGGCGCATCTTCGACGGTATCGTCTGCGACCCTCCGTATGGCGTTCGGGAGGGGCTCAAAGTCCTTGGGGTCAGGGACGAAGAGAAGTCACCGTTGGTGACCCCGCGAGGCAGAGAGAAGTATAAGTGAGTTAATACCACAGAACGGCATACCCCATTTCCCTATTTTGCGTCTTATGAGACTGACCACCCCCCACAGACTACCGGATTTTGTCCCTCCTAGGAAACCCTACAGTTTCCTTGCGATGTTGCAAGATATTCTCCAGTTTTCTGCCCAAACACTGGTGGATGATGGACGTCTCTCATTCTGGATGCCAACCGCGAACGACGAGGATCAAGAGATACCCGTACCAAGTCATCCCTACCTTGAAAGAGTCTCCGTCTGCACCCAGGTGTTCAACAAATGTATGTCCCAAACCGCCTCGCTTCCTGGCAGCCCCTTCGTCACTACGTTAATGATATCACCACGCTAACACACTCACAGGGTCACGGCGGCTCATCACCTACCGCCGAATCCCCGACGCGCAGGTGGATCAAGGAGCAATGAAGCAGTGGGGGTCGGATAAAGAGAAGCTCATCGGCAAGTCGGCTGACGAGCTGAATCCCTTCCGGAAAGCATACTTCAACAAGTTTGAGACCGAGAACAGATCTTAGGGTGTTGAGGACCATGTCGGCCCATCGCTCTTAGCTTAGATACCCAATTAAGCATATACAACTAAAGTATGCATGCCTCAATTCAGCCCATCCGGCCGTGTGTGCACCGCTATGTTTCTGTTTCTTCTCCGCTTCCCTCAAGCCTGCAACCTTGAGTTGATCATCTGAGTGGATTTCCGTCACACCCTCTGCCTGTATTTCTCGATTCCCTTTCGGATAAGTGTGCTTCCACACCACTCGCGCTGCTGCTCCTGCTGTCCGTGTCTCATAATCAATACCACCCAGCAGCCCCTATCCCTTGGCTATCAAATAAAAAGCACCGTGCCCCCCCCTGTTCCATTGCCCTGCTCCAGAGGCAGAGGAAGTATGCATTGAAACCAAGAACATGATATCACCCATCTCAAAAGCAGTTACTATAAGAACAGTAAACGTTGAAAAACAACCCAATTGATGCACGAGGGCCGACAGCCAGTGACTCCTGGAAAAGGGACGCCCCAAAAACTTTTGATCTCGTTGGCAAGAGAGTCGATCAGATGTCGCTGTCTCGTGCTCTCTTGTAATAGGCCGTTGTGTGTCAATCTCGTTATCCGTGTCGTCCCTGTCGTGTAACCGTCTTCACCTGAACTCCATAGCAGCAAAGCATCCCTTATCCTCGACATGCTTCAACTCTAACTGTTGGAACCTATGATGGTGTGTAAGTTCAAAGACGTGGAAACAGGGGACGGACTGGGTCCGGGCTTACTTTTCGCTCCGACTGTGGAAGTAGATTCCGCTAACCTCGCCGCGCACCTGATTAAAGCAGATGTAGTAAAACCCCTCAAAACTCGCTCCGTTAATTGTCCGAACTCGATGATCCGGCACAAGAAAGTGTTCCTTCCACCGCATAAAGAGGCAGTCCTTGTCCGAGAGGTCGATTTTGACGTGTTCGCCTCTGTTTGCCTGTTTTTTAAAGGGACGGAATGCCGGGAACTTGCCCCAGTGTGAGATGTCGATCTTATCGGTTGCGCCCCACGATGGGTGTTGTGTGATGAAACCGTACTTGGAGCCAATAATTTCGCCCTCGAAATATGTCGTGAGTGTCGGATGATCATCCGTCAGGCCTACCAGCACGTGTGTCAACACTTCACCCAATGTAAGCCGCTTGATAATGGATCTGACAAACCTTGAATCTTAAGATACCCACACAGGAAGGACTCGCGCAGATCAACGTGCTTGATCTCGACCTGGACGTCGTACCGCTGCCGCTCGGACTGCTGTGTCCCTGTGAACCGGCTTCCCGGACGCAGGAACGAAGATGACGATGTTGGTATCACCCTCATTTGAGAGTACTCGTAGCCCATCCCGGCCAGCCCGCTATCCTCTACCCACCGCTGAGCATTGGACATCAAACCCCACATTTCTACATCGTCCGAATCAACGGCCGTAGGCGTAGCAAGGCCAGCTCTTCGTTTCCCCCTATCGGATATCCCGGCTGTAGCTGGCGTTGTTGCCGTCGCAGCCGTTCTGGCTGCGCTACTCTCTCCATCTGTGTCCCTCGTGCCATCAATTTGCATCGTCTCATTATTCAGTATATCTTCATCCAAGCTAGTCTGTTTCGGCCCATCTTCCTCAGTCCCGCCCCCAGCAATCAGTACCACGGCTGGCGGTTCCTGCTCCATGTTGACGTCACGGCTCGCATCTGACTGCGGCCCAGGCGACATCGTGGTTGGTTGCGACAGCGGAGGGCCGTCTTCGGTGTGCGTTCGGATGGCGCTGGAATGACCAGACAGGAGGGTCCTTCGCCAGACGGATGGCGGCTGAGTAACAGAGGGTGGCGATCGGGGTTGCGAATATGTAATGGATGATTGATGGTGGACCTCATCGGGATCGGGACATGACGAAAAGGCGAACAGGCGCGGCGAACGCGGCGGGAGCGGATCGGGAGCACTGGATGAGGGCGTGGGCATAATTCCAGGTGGATCTAGTCGCAAGCGATTGATTCGGGTACCGGTCGATGCGCGACTTCAAATAGAAGGGCGGTGGGACTGCTTCGATGGGATGAAGGACCGGCGCGATGTGTGGTGGATGGACACGGGACAAGGCACTTGTCCCAGAAGGGAATCAAGGAGGGGCGCTGCTCTTTGCGAATCGCGGCGCCGCGATCGTAACGTGCGATTTTACACCGGCTCGTACGCGCCTAGAGTATCTTGCCGCTCGGGTTCCCCAACGAAACGACCGTTGAGGTGTCGACGGTGTTGCCAGTGGATGGACGAGGGCCGATGGTCTCATAGCCCGTAGACTCGATCAATGGAGCGCCATAGGTCGTGGGGGATGAGAAGCGCGCACGGTGCAGCTGTCCCAAGGATAAGTCTGGACAGGCGTCGCGGGAGGCAAAACTCCCCTGGCGGAAGCTCTGCGAAGAAGGAAGAGGGGATAATAAGTATTGACCAAAACACTGCCGTCGGAGAAATAAGAAGCGTCCTGAAACAGATGATCCAAACGTGGACGAGCAATGACGACGGCCGAAGCTGGCTTTAAGGTTGGCAGAAACGATGCGCTCTGTCTTACTACAGTGGTGGAAGTTCGGCTTGGATGGCAGCGGCAGCGAAACAATTGTGGGGACGAGAAGCCGGGGCCGGGGTGCCAGCGCGGTGGCTGCAGCTGGTGTCGGTCTCAGTGAGAAAGCGCTCCGGTCAAAGCCTCAAAAGTCGCCGTTGCCAGTGCGCAGGTGTTCTTCGTACTGTAATACCTCCTGTCAAACAGTCGAGGTAAGCCATAGGCTGACGTGCCAATCTTGGAACAGAACTTGATAAACCCAAAGTCGTCCTAGAGGCCGTTTCGTAGTACTTAGAAATACCTCACAGCTTCCATCGTGGGTAGGGACTTATGAAGGGGTTGCAGTTTGAGTCTAAGCCGTGCGAAGACTCCATGTCAGATGCCCCGCCACACGGAGAGAAGAGACCGTGCCGTCTGCCTTGTGCCCCACTTGCATCTCCTCGCCTGAACGGCTGAAGGTCGCTTCATGCCTCGCTCCCACGCCTACGCAGTATACGTGCGTCAGAAATGGAATGGAAACAGCCTTGACTTTATCGCTCTTGTGACTCAACGCCCCCAGTGCAGCGCAACATCAAGGTGGCCATATATCTGTTATCGGCTCGATGTGCTACCCAGCACCTGCTTCTTTCGGGGGGTGAAGGAGACTGCGCACTGACCACTCAGGTCATCGAACCGTCTCCTGAAGCGCGATCATGCAGCGAATACACAGCTGTTCAAAATTGATTGGGCCAGCCTACCCAGCATGGCGGGGCCACTGGGTCGCCGAGCCGTGGTGTGTGACCCTCCGACGGACCGGCGAGACAAAGAGCCGACTCCGTTCCGCCGCGCTTCGTTTGCGTTCCCGGTTCGGAGGATAGCCATGCCTGCCAAGCCACCGAGAGGCCCGGCTGACGGTCGATACATAAACACATGTCCTTTTCCTTTTTCTCATGAGCAGAACTAGAAGCTGCATGCCAAATGCCCGAAACTGAACCCCCGAAAACGCCGATCCCGCCCCATGAAAATTGACGAGTGTCTCACAAAGGGTATCATCCTGTTTCCCCCGCGTTGACACGCCTTGATCAGATAGGCTTGATCTTGAAATGCAAAGCGATGAGGCTGAATACAAGAGCTTTGAGGTCCTGCACAAGATAATAGAAAACTCTCAAGCCTTCCGGATCCGCCGACTCAGTCACGTCGTTGATCGAGCCGATCTTGGCTGTCTTTGCGCCGTGTTAGCCAGGGCCCAGGCCGTGCAGAGCTAGGCGCCATAAGAAGCTTACCTCGAAGGAGATGTGCTCGTTCCCCAGGCGAATTTCAAGCTCCTGCTTCCCGTCCTTATTCTTGGTCGGCCACTTCGCATCGTCTTCCCTGTCAAGATATTAGCCCCCGCCACCGTTGGTCGCAATATGGGGAACATACTTCAAGATCTCGCTCGACTTGATGATGCGCTTGATCTCATCGATAACCAGGGAGCTGACACACACTACAATTATGCCAGTCAGCGAACACGGACCGACCCAGCCTTCCTTCACGTCCAGGGTTGAAGTCCTCACGCACTTTCTTTCCTGATTAGGCTGTCGTTGCGGTAGTTGGAGTTGTTCGCATAGCGCGCGGTGGCACTGCGCCCATCGCCGACAGCGCGAAAATCGAACTCTGCGAAGAGAAGCTGGAATTAGCGACTGTCTGAAGCAACCAAGGTTGAGGTTGAGGAAGCGCACCCAAGAACTCATGGCCAAAGCGACCCGAGTGGCCCGAACTAGCAATGTCTTAGCACATAGCCATTAGCCAACACGCGAGGCGCCATACTTACTAGTAGCGCAAGTAGAACTGCTCGTTGTTGGCGGTCATGATTGGCGTCGTGAGCTTCGCTGCAGAGGCGTCGCGAATTTCTGGGACGGAGCACGGCAAGATGGATGCTCTGCCCCCAAACACGGCGTCGTGCGGGCAGGGGGATGGCGGGGCAAAACCCCACTCCACCGGGGCTGGCACGTGACAGGCTCTCCTGCCAGCTGGCGCGGAGCGGTGGGCCAGGCCAGAATGCCACATCTCCCTGCACGGCCCCCGTCTTTCGATATTGTGTGGTGATCGTCCATCCTCAAGGTGTCTTTCTCACCGCGCAGGTGATGCCCACAGCTCTCCCCACGCCGCCAGCGCTCCCAACTCTCTCCCACGTTCGAGGAGCCGACTGATTAGAACTCGACGATTGCGCCCGTCAACTCGCACCATTCAGGGCATCCGAACCGAGCCCGGCCAACGTGGCACCCACAAGCCACGAGCTCGAGATCCCGCCCCTCAGTAATAATCACCCAAGCCCACACCAGGCCGCATCTGCCGCTGCCCGTTGCCCAGCATGTCGTTCCTAGAGAATTCATGGAGTTTGGTCAAGGACAATGCCACCGATGGTACGCCGACCATGTCGGAGCTGCGCACGCAGCTCGAGAAGGGCACCGACGAAAGCAAGATCGAGACCATGCGGCGCATCCTCACCATCATGCTTAATGGAGACCCCATGCCTCAATTGCTGATGCACATCATCCGCTTTGTCATGCCCTCCAAGTCAAAGGCACTGAAGAAGCTCCTTTATTTCTACTACGAGGTCTGCCCGAAGCTGGACGCCCAGGGGAAGCTGAAGCAGGAGTTCATCCTCGTATGGTAGGGCGGCCCCGTTGTTCCCCGCAGAGCGCTCAAATGCTGACCCCTGCCCCAGTAACGGCATTCGCAACGACTTGCAACATCCGAACGAATACATCCGTGGCAACACGTTGCGATTCCTGTGCAAACTCCGGGAGGGCGAACTCCTGGAGCCGCTACTGTCGTCGGCGCGCTCCTGCCTCGAACATCGCCATGCATATGTCAGGAAGAATGCCGTTTTCGCTGTGGCCTCGATCCACCAGCACTCGCCCCATTTGATCCCCGACGCACCGGAGCTAATTGCGACCTTCCTCGAAGGGGAGAACGACCCAACATGCAAAAGGAACGGTTTCGCCGCCTTGTCCAGCATCAGCCACGACAAGGCGCTGGCATATCTCAGTTCCGTGTTTGACGGTATCCCCAACGCCGAGGAACTGCTGCAGCTCGTCGAACTCGAATTCATTCGCAAGGATGCAGTCCAGAACTCCCAGAACAAGGCCCGATATCTCCGTCTCATTTTCGACCTCCTCGAAGCCAACACATCAACAGTAGTGTACGAGGCAGCGTCATCCCTGACATCGCTCACCAACAATCCCGTCGCTGTCAAGGCCGCAGCCAGCAAGTTTATCGAACTTGCCATCAAGGAGGCCGACAACAACGTGAAGCTGATTGTTCTGGAACGTGTAAATCAGCTTCGCTATAAGAACGAGGGCATTTTGGACGACCTCGTCATGGAAATATTGCGGGTCCTTTCGAGCCCAGATATCGACGTGCGCAAGAAGGCACTGGAGATCGCTCTGGAGATGGTGTCGAGCAAAAATGTCGAGGAGGTTGTTCTGCTGCTAAAGAAGGAGCTCTCCAAGACAGTCGACCAGGAGTTCGAAAAGAATAGCGAGTACCGCCAGCTCCTGATCCATTCAATCCACCAATGCGCCGTCAAATTCTCCGAGGTCGCGGCTAGTGTTGTCGACCTGCTTATGGACTTCATCGCCGACTTTAACAACACTTCCGCGGTCGACGTAATCAACTTTGTGAAAGAGGTTGTAGAGAAGTTTCCCAAGCTTCGCCCGGCGATTGTGCGCAGACTTGTCGAGACTCTCAATGAGGTTCGCGCTGGTAAAGTTTACCGTGGCATTCTTTGGATTGTGGGTGAATATTCGCTTGATGAAAGGGATATCCGTGAGGCATGGAAGAGGATTCGTGCAAGCCTTGGCGAAATTCCGATTCTCGACTCGGAGCAGCGACTGCTAGATAACATGGGCTCCGAAGATGACGGCAAGGATCAGGAGCAGACGAACGGGCACCCGAAGACCATGCCAGCAGCCGGGTCCCGGAAAGTACTCGCTGACGGGACTTACGCAACTGAGACTGCCCTGACCAGCCAGTCTGCGGCGGCAGCAAGGCTAGAAGCGGTTAAGGCTTCTCAGAAACCACCTCTGAGGCAACTCATCCTGGACGGCGACTACTTCCTAGCGACCGTCCTATCCGCAACACTCACAAAGCTCGTCATGCGTCACTCCGAGATCTCTTCAGACACTGCTCGTACAAACGCACTCAAAGCCGAGGCGATGCTGATCATGATTTCCATCATCCGTGTTGGTCAATCGCAGTTTGTCAAGGCGCCCATTGACGAAGACTCCGTTGACCGAATCATGAGCTGCGTTCGCTCCCTCGCGGAGTTTAGCGCTCATAAGCAACTGGAGACTGTATACTTGGAAGACACAAGAAAGGCTTTCCGTGCGATGGTACAGGTTGAGGAGAAGAAGCGCGCAGCGAAGGAGGCACACGAGAAGGCCAAGACTGCCATTCAAGCTGATGATGTCGTCTCTATCCGTCAACTCTCAAAGAAGAATGTAGGTGACGGTGCTGATACAATTGAATACGACCTCGAACTTGCGACCGGCGGCGATAGCGGAGCCACAGAAGATTTGTCTGGCAAACTCAGCCGTGTTGTTCAGCTTACCGGGTTCTCGGACCCCGTTTACGTCGAGGCCTACGTCAAGGTGCACCAGTTCGACATCGTTCTTGATGTGTTGCTGGTGAACCAGACAACCGAGACCCTCCAGAATCTCTCCGTCGAGTTTGCCACACTGGGAGACCTGAAGGTAGTTGAGCGGCCAACAACGCAAAATATCGGACCACACGACTTCCACAATGTTCAGTGCACGATTAAGGTATCGTCGACAGATACCGGCGTCATCTTTGGAAACGTGGTGTATGAAGGCGCACACTCGACCGATACCAATGTAGTCATTCTCAACGACCTGCACGTCGACATTATGGATTATATCCAGCCCGCCACGTGCACCGAGACGCAGTTCCGTACCATGTGGACAGAGTTTGAGTGGGAGAACAAGGTGAACATCAACAGCAAAGCGAAGAGTCTACGGGACTTCCTTGACCAGTTGATGGCTTGCACCAACATGAACTGCCTGACACCTGAGGCTAGTCTGAAGGGAGATTGCCAGTTCTTGAGTGCGAATCTCTATGCCAGGAGCGTATTTGGTATGTTTCTTCCTACTTTTGATCATTTTCGGTCTGTTACAATGAGAAGTGCTGACGTGGGAAAACAGGGGAGGACGCTTTGGCGAATTTGAGTATCGAGAAGGAGGGTGAAGACGGTCCTATCACTGGCTTCGTGAGGATACGTAGCCGATCGCAGGGCCTGGCGCTGAGCTTGGGGTCGCTAAAGGGCTTGAACAAGATAGGGTCTACAGCTTGAACTCCTTGCTAGATGAAAATGTTGCAAAGAGGTCTTCCTACCCTCGGAGATATTAGTTCTCTCTTAGGTATCCCTGAGATGGGGGTAACCTTTAGTTAGCCGAGCCAGCCGAGCCAGGCTGCTTGCTCGACACGACAAGCCCACGCCGCTGAGATGAGGGTGGTATGACGGGATAGTCCAGGTGGGACGAAACACCCGTGGAGGAGTTTTCGGCTTGGACAGTCGGCAGTGATCCACTGGTGGAATAGGGTGATCACCTGGTAGGGTACGACACGACACAAAAGGCACCCAAAATCTTTTTAGACCAACGACGTTTATGGAGTGTAGCCTGGTTAGATGATGTGAAATGGGAGAACCAGTTCCATGTTCCTTGATTATGTGGCATTCATTATCTTGCAGTTCTCAAGTCTCGGGGTTTCGTGGACCTTGACGTCCTTGAGAAGGAACAGTTTCGCCTACATGCGGAACAAATGCGTGTGGTATATTATGGCTCAAGCACTTCTCTCTCGCTATGGGAAATGCCGAGTCTGGCCCAACCCGCATCCATCCGCAATTCCATTTCGGCCCCGAGAAAAGACTAGGGCAGCGCAATGTGTCCTTCATGTCTCCCAAGCCCTGACTCCCCCCGTTCCCGACTCCCATTCCAATTCCCGTTGCGATTCCCATTCCAGTCGCAACGCTCACACCTAGCTCCAGCTAGAACTTGCCAAAGCACTCTACCCCCCTCAAATAGTGAAAAGAAAATGGGAGCCCAAGAAAGCAGCCCTCGCCTGAACTCCACAACAATAGTAATGAGATAGCCGAGCTACGTGAGACTATGATCCCAGAGATCGCCACCGTGAAACATGTAGAAACGAGCACAAGCCAGATTAGAAACAAAGTAGGAATGGGGTATTTGTAGATGATAGAAAAGCGTCATGACCAGGCCGTAAGTTCGTCGTGTACCTTATGTCCAGTGGAGAATATGAACTCGCCGCAAACTGCTCGAGATCAAACGTTGTAAGGGGACCTCAGCAGCCAAAGAGGCTGCCGACTGTCCAAGAAGGTGGGACGTTCAGGTTAGGAGGTATAGCGTATTCGGAGAGACGTGGGTGGCGGTGCCGACTTTGAATGCTGCAAGAAGAGGAGGAGTCGCGAAGCATGGGTGTGATGGTTTGAGGTAGGCTTCTTCTGTCAGGGGTGCCGCGGCCGAGGAGAGTGGACAGTGATGCGTTGGGCCATTGGATGTTCAAACGTCGGCTAAGCACAGCACGACGCGAATCCCATTGTTGGTCTTGACGGTCGCCGAGTAAGTTGATCTCGTCTGAGTTGCCGGTCCAGGGCCTGTCGTCAAGCGATTGCCAAGAGGATAGCGGAAATGCAATGCTTTCCGATGAGCAACGGTTCTACCGATTGAACACCAAGGCGTTAACTACATGTCCCTGCTTCCAACCTTGCTCGGAAAGCGGCGATCCTTCCTTGAGGATCTTGCCCATGTAGGCAATTCGTATCTTCTTGCTCGAAGGAAGCTGATGAACAATTAGTAACCTTGCGTGTCAACCAATGACGGCAACGGTCTCGTGATCAAACGGTCACCTTGCCATGCAAAGCGTGAACTTACCTGCGCGCCTTCGGCGACTCGCATTGCGATAGTCCTAATATTGTCCTGCTTGCCCACTGAGACATTGACATCCTTGGATCCATCACTCAGCCTGGCGCGGATAGTGATCTGATCCCGGACATCCACGACAGCCTTGCCCTTCTCCTCCCGCCGTCGTTCGGCTTCGCCATCACCATCTTCCCTCTCTGTCGTCTCATCACCAGCGGTCAGGTCGGTCTTTGCATCCTCGAGCCCGGCATCATCAGGTGAGCCTGGTCGCCTTGAGGTGTTCAATGGGTCGGACACAATATGCTCTGGCAGCGAGTAGTAATTACCAAGCGCATCATACGCGCCCTGGGCCAGGTCTCCCGTCGGCAGGGTGATGTCAGCCGCATCGAGAATGGTTTGGGCCGTCGCAAGAGCGATCGCCGGATCCTGTTCGCTCGGCCCGTCAGTGGCGCCCTCACGTTCCTGCAACCCTCCCAGCCCGGCCTCATCGGCAATCCAGAGTACTTCGAGTGCAGCACGGATCGTCTGCCAGATTTCCTGCCGTCCTGTAACTCTTGTGTCAAAGAAGTCCGTCCTCTCGCGCCTCAAAGCGGCACGCGTCCAGATCCGGTTTCGGCTACTCCATTGGTGACGACGCAGCGGCTTGTTGATGTGCTGGGCGAGAGGCTGTGTATGTCTATGCCGGCGCGGCGGCCCTGAGGCCGGAGACTGAAGCGGGTCGTCGTTGCCCGTCTGCGAGCTTGAGGTGACTGTTGTCTGTGGAGGGGCATTGATCGCCCGAGCGGAGCCGGTGGCACCCGTACCCCCAGCGTAGGGGGCCGCGGTGCGAGATATGCAACAACCCTGAAGCAAGTCGGCAAGTTGTCAGCTATGCGAATTCGTAAGAGAACCAGCGAGAGGCGAGTCTTCAGCCTCGTTCCAGAGTTGCGCTGGGAGATTGGAGGAAGAGGGGCTCTCATCGCAGCGACAAGCGTCCTGGAGACTCAGGGAGTAGGGGGTCCATACCATTTCGTCGGGGCTCTCAGCAGGCAAGAGGAACTGGTCTCGTCTCGGCGTTCGATGCCGCAGCCTGTGGGCAGCTCGATCCAGCCGTTTGGACAACTAGTTCATGACGGCAGTCGATCAACCCATGTACCTGTCGTGACGCTCTCGGATTTCGTGGGTAGGGCTTCCGCAGTTTAGCGATCGCGAGAATCCAACGACGCTGCTGCCACCACGACTTGCGAGGTAAAGTGCGGAGAACTGCAGGTTTCGCTGCAGCTGAGGCTGTTAGGTGAGCTGATTGACAACTTTCGGCAAGCGTCAGCACCTTCCATAACGGCAGGCAATCGGGTGTGTCAATGGCACAAAAGACCCCACCAGTGAGCTCACTTGGCGGGAACGTCTCCACAGGATTGGCCAAGCTTCACTGCTTGCGGGGCCTACCCCCTGGTCGGGGTTATCAGCCAAGATAAGATCTCCTCACCTTGACGAGGAATGTCGAATGCGACGAAAAATACGGCTAGGGCTTCACAGCTAGACCAAAAGTTTGAGTTGGTTGAGTGTGATGTTATGGAGAGAAAGATGTTCGGATCTGGGGTCGCGCGCGTAGCTACCCATAGCCTGCGGAAATAACTAATATTCGGATGACGTTGACTTGGACCGCGGTGATGTGGTTCCGACAACAGCCGCCAGCCCAGCAGCCCCGTCAGTGACATCGCTCCGTGTCAGAGGGCCGCTTCCGTCCAACCCCCTGCCCGCATGATTCTTGGTTAGAGTTTAATTTACAACAACGATTTCCTACCGATCGTTCTTGGGCGTCCGTCTTGAGAAGATCTCGTCCTGACGAATGCGTCCGTGCTTCCTTTGGCCTCCAACAGTCCGTATTCCGCAGACGGTTCTCCAACGCAACACCAGCCGTCATTCCACCCACTCCCTTCCCCCTCCTTACCATAGAAACCCCCTGCATTTGTCACTGCCACATAGACAGGGTGTCATATCTTTTGTAGTAGATGGGTCGTGCGGTTCCTCATGCCCGTCGACATAGTCGAATGTCAACTCCACGTTCGGTTGTATGTCCTTGATTGCAAACAGTGCCAGGTCGTGGATGTGCTTGTCGGTATGATCGCCCACACGCGCAAATATACGCATGTTCGGATCGCAACTATGGTTGATGAACCGGGTCGGACCGCTCATGAACTCGCCGTCAACCTCGAGCGGCGCATCCGCCAGGAGCGGGTCAAGTGAGTCAGGGTCGGAGAATTTGTCGAGGGCGAAGAGGTAGACGTCTTTCCGCTGAGCCAACGATGGCAGCTTCCGCCGTCGGTCAGCCTCTTGGCTCGTTATGATTTCTCCCAAGTATCTGTCGATAAACTGGCCTTGCTTTATGGGAACAGGGCACCTGACGCCCCAGCCGCGATCCGCAGTCCGGAAGATCTGCAGCGGCACTGTCCGACCGCGCTCGACTACTCTGTTGGGGCACCGCAGAGAGCAATTACACCCTTCATGGCACTCGTAGATGACATCTCGGCTGTTCAGAATCCTACTCCGGAGCAACCCAGCCTTTGCTCCCTGTGAGTGGTACGCGAAGCGCTTCCGTCGCGGCCGGTGGCCTAGCCCGTCATCGTTCTGGTCGTCACTTTCGGGTGACATCTCGTCCAAGCACTGACAACTGCTGTACATGCATTCTTCGTCGTCTTCGCAATCACAGCCGGTGCGGAATGAGCTATCTGCAACGGGTACGCCCCTACCGATCACGGAGTGGTCGATGAAGCGGAACTGAGGATCTAACCCCTTCCCATCGCCTGTGGTGTTGATGATAGAAATTGGAATTTTGGCGTGCGTGGCAAAGGAGCGAAGTTGGCACCAGTGGCAGTCGCTCTTCTCAACCTCGTCGGCCTGTCAAGCATGTCAGTTCGGGAGAATCTGAGGAGGAGCGCGAGCCGTTCCTTGCCTCACTGAGAAAGGCAGAAAGGCACGGTCCAGGAACAAATGACTTACATCAGGCCGCCCGTGATTAAAAAAGTGCTTCCGTGTTGCGGCTTCCATTGTGTCTTTGTATTGCTTGAACTGTGTCTTGCACCTGTGGTTCACTTGGAAATTAATGAGTTTGGTGAGAACAAGCGCGTCGATGGATCGCACACGCGACTTTGTTGCATGGATCTGAATTGCTGCGGGGAACGTCCAAGGCGCTGTGGGGTACACCGTACAAGGAACAGGGCTGTGGCTCTCACCTATCTCTTGGCGCAAGTGCTCTAAAATTGACGTCACCCCACTAGCTCCAGCGGCTGTGGGCCCTGAGCTTCTGGAACATCCAGATGCGGCAAAACCAGCCCTAAATTCATTTGAAGCAAGTCACACAGAATCAAACCACAGCATGAAGAAAACATCCCATTTTCCATCTATGACGGACAATTGAGCTTGAACGAACAGAATAGGCTGTAAGTATATTTTCATATGTCTTCTTCCCATTATGCGCAACACTAGATACCATTCCAATGTAAAAAACCACGTCTTGAAAACATCATCTCCTACTCCTGGCTTCCATGCCATCTTTTAGTAAAATCACAGTCCAAGGCATACTGTGGTCTGAAGCGTGCTTAAAAAACACTTCCTTCGCCTATAATAATAGGTCATGCCTTGTGTCACGATCGCGGAAACAGTCATCACCAGCCCCTTGATTTTGTTCCTCGTCTGGTAATCTTTGGCCTAAATTGCGACTCTTAGTACCTCACCTTCGAATGTATAGAAAACGTATATTATAATTGCTCAGAGTATAAAAGGCGACCCAGGCATTAAGGAAATATAGCGACGTTTAAGATACCAGCGAATTTCAAAGCATTTGAGTTTCCAAGTTGTCTTCCGAAACAAAGTTGGGATCGATCTTGTAGCGCTGACTCTCAACTGAGCATCTCTCAATGACAATTCGGGCCTTGGCTAATACAGTTTCCAGCTTCTGTTTGTTTCTGAATGGGATGATATGGAGGAGACTCGAAGCGACAACAGGAGGTAGGTATTTTTAAACTTGATAAAATAAATTCAAGCTAAATAACGCTTTCATAATTTCAACGCTTTTCTACAAATCACTATACACACTTCACAAGGTACCCCATACTTTGACCACTGCGCCGGCAGCAAGTCCATCTCCCCCACTCCCCAGCGCCAGTTGGATGACACTTAGAGACTGGTTGCCCAAAAAGAGGGGAGCCTTCAGCCTCTGTGCCTCCTCTACAGCTGCCTGCAACTTCGACCCAACTTCCTTCAAGCTGAGTCCACCCTCGGTGGTGGCCCACCCCTTCTCCACGGTGCCCTCCTTGAACGCCTTGATGATCTCCGGCCCGGCCTTCTCCAGGACCCTGCTTCCACCAGCCGCATTGATGCACAGTTCGAACACCTGATCCAGGTCGAGTCCGACGGTCTTGGCGAATGCAAGCGCCTCTGCCGCAGCGCAGAGCGTGATGCCCTTGAGTAAATCTACCACAAGAGCGAGCTTCTCCTCCTCGCTTCCCGCAAGACCCTTGACGGGCCCTACCTTCCCCTTCCCCTCGGTGTACAGACGAATGAGACTGCTGTCATCGTCTGGCCCGAAGCCACGCCCGATTCCGGAGAAGTACACTTGCTCGGCGGCGCTGGTCAGCAGAGTAGGGAAGGCGCTGCGGCGGCCCTCGGCTGTGATGATGCTCGTATCCTTCATGATGATGTTGATGGCACTGGCGATGGGCTGGTATTCAGTGAGCATTCGGGGTGTGCGGTGCTCAAACATCCAGTTCCACGCGTCCGAGGCCAGGACGGTGTCCTTGGTCTTGGCCAGATCAAGGCCGAGCTGCTCCGCGAAGCCCATCGACTCGCTAGCAGCCAGAATTTGGACTGCCGCCAATACTTGGTGCACCATCTTCATGTTGCTGCCGGCACCGATGCCACCCTCGACAATGTAAAGCTTCTTCGAGTCCGCCAGCTCGGCGAGGAGGGGCCGCGCCTTCTCCAAAGCCGTCTCCGACATGCCTGCCATGATAGAGAGGGTGCCATCAGCGGCACGGGCAACACCGCCGGATACTGGGCTATCGACCAAGAGGATGTCACCCCGGCCGAGGGCCTCGAGCTGCTTCTGTAGCGACTGGACGTATTCGCACGGAACGGTTGACGACAAGAGGACAACTGCGCCCTGAGGGAGGGTTGTGATGGCTGCGTTGGGCCCCTCGACGAGGACCGACTGGGCTTGCTGGGGGGTGGCGACCATGCATACGCAGAACTGCTTGTCGGCGACTGCCTCGGCCGGCGATGTCGCGGTCAGACCGCCGGCGGCCTTGAAGCGCTCAACTGTCGGGGCCCAGACATCAAATCCAGTGACGGCGTATCCCTGTTTCACCAGATGGGTCGCCATCCCGAAGCCCATGGCACCCAGGCCGATGAACGACACGGCCGGTTTTGCGTCCGTCATATTAGCGAGTGTGTTGGTGAATATGGTGGAATGAAAGTCAAGGGCTGTCAATGTGTGATTCGAGATGTTGTGTGAAGATGTCCTGACAAGGGGAATGACTCTGGTGAAGCTTCTATTGACTGCGAGTGAGTGCCTCAGTTTTGCTGCCCGTGGGGTAAAGTAGACGAACTAGCTCCGGGGTGTCGTTCACCCGATCAAGGGGAGGCGGGAGAGTGGGTGGATTGCCACCTCCCGCCCGTGCCGAACCATCACACCGGGTGAAATGAAGAATCGGTGATCCACCGCATAAGCTGTCCACCCATTCCCCGCTCTCTGGGCGGACTGTTTGATCGCCCCCTTTTCCCCCTTTTCCCCGGTCGAGGGGCCAATTGTGACGTGGTCCGGTCCCCCACCGTCCCATCCCGCTTCTCAGGCTAAAGTGTTTGCCCGGACCCAGAACCTGTGAGGTCATCTTGGCGGGACAAATCATCGATCCCACATTAGGGAATCCGAGCGGCAATCCTCACGGACGGTGTGTTTTTTTGGGTAAAACGTCCCGATCCCAGGTGGAGATTTTCGATACTGCGCAGAATCTAGAACCTAGATATTAATTCAAAGTTTTGAATAGAAGGAACTCTCGCCAGCCATCTTCTCTCCATCCTGTCAACAAGTCAATTGCGTCGATACCAAAAAAAAGGTTCATTCTCACCAACTTCCAACCACACAACCAATCAGTCCATCAGTCAATCCGCAAAAATGGTTCGCCCTCCCCTCTCCGAGAACCGGTCGATGTCTATCCTCAACAAGGCCAAGGCCGGAGGATACGCCGTCCCCGGTATGTGCTGCTACAACATCGAGTCCATCATCGCAACGGTGAAGGCGGCCGAGGCAGCACGCTCTCCCGCCATGGTCCTCCTCTTCCCGTGGGCCATCGAGTACGCTGGTGACGCGCTGGTCAAGGCGGCCGCCGAGGCAGCACACAGCGCCAGCGTGCCCGTCTCGCTGCATCTCGACCACTGCCAGACACCCGAGTTGGTGCGGAGGGCAGCAGACATCCCCGACTGCTTCGACAGCATCATGTGCGACATGAGCCACTACGAAAAGGAGGAGAATCTGAAGCTCACGGCTGAGCTCGTCGAGTACTGCCACGAGCGCGGCATCGCAGCCGAGGCGGAGCCCGGTCGCATCGAGGGTGGCGAGGACGGCGTGGCTGAGACTGTCGACCTCGAGGGCGTGCTTACGACCCCCGACGAGGCCGAAGAGTTCGTCAACACAGGCATCGACATGCTGGCACCAGCCTTCGGCAACGTGCACGGCGAATACGGCCCGCGCGGCATCCGTCTCGAGTACAACCGCCTCCAGAGTATCAACGAGCGTGTCGGCGAGCGCGTGCGGCTGGTCCTGCACGGGGCAGATCCCTTCGACGAGGAGATCTTCCGCAAGTGCATGGCGGGCGGCGTGACCAAGGTCAACATCAACAAGGGGATGAACAACCACTACGCCGACGTCCAGGAGGAGATGCGCGGAAAGCCGCTGACGAGCGTCATTGAGGCCGGCACGCTGGCGATGCAGAAGGCCATCGAGAACTATATGCACTGGTTCGGAAGCGCCGGGAAGGCTTAGAAGCTGTGTTGGGAACGGGAAAACGTGTTGCTGGGATACCTGGGATAGCATTGATTTGAAATTGAATTGAATTGACCGAGTTTGCTTGACTAGGTACTTTACCTTTCTACCTTGCCTGGTGCCTCAAATCTCGCATGTGACAGCGGTGAACTTAGTTAGGTTATTACGTGGAAAGTGCCTCCCTCTGATCTTGCCAAAGTGGGCACATCCTCGCTTGTGAGACTGTACACACACGCAACTGAATTTTCGACTAAACCATGAGCATTCAAAATCAAACACAGGCAGTTTCAGCTTTCGCCGTTCTTCAAAAATCATCGATTGATTACCTACGAAACCCAGGCAATGGCTATAACGTTTGCGTTGGAAAACATAACTCCTGGACTACCTAGCTACAAACTCCACTGGATATTACCAACAACTCAATTCGCACCTATATACAGTCCTTGGATCGCAACCATGGCGCCCCATGCGCCCGGGTCTGGGGGAAGTTCCTTGTCACCTGCACCAATGCCCACGTAGGTTGCTCTTCCTAGCTTCGCCCGCAGTGTCTTGGTGCCCTCGGATCCCGCAACGGCAGCCGCAACGCTAGCCTCGAAGCTTTGACCCGTCTCCATAGCCGTCGCAAACGGAATCAACGTGTCCATCACTGTCCGGTCGCCGACCTTTGCTGGCGTGTATTGTCTCAGGTGCTTGACGGCACTGGACAGCGCCTTGCCCCACACGGCAGCAGGTCCATCTGTCTTCCCGAGCTCACTGTTCTCCTCGACCGCGTTCCGTAGAGACACGAAAAAGATCCCCAGGATGCCTCCCAGGGTCCCTCCCATCTTGCTTTCGACGATATCCTCCAACTCCGTGAGGACCTCGACGATCGACCCCTTAGCAGCGACTTGTCTCGAGTCGATGGCCTCGAGGAGAGCAGTGGCTCCAGTTTGGAGCGTCAGGCCGCAGTCACCATCGCCCATGATGGTATCCCACTTTGTCAAGTCGGGTTCGGCAGCATTGACTGCCTCACAGGCGGTCCGCAGCATCTTCTCAAGCATTGCGGGCTCGATCTTCATGTCGGTTGCATCGTTGACGGGCCTCCTCGACTCGACCGGCGCCTGTACAAACTGCTCTGCGCGCTTCCGTCTCCGTGTGGTGCTCTGAGCGCCAGCAACGGCCTCCCAGTTTGTGTCTGTCTTGACATCCAGGAACGCCTTGATCTGTTCGACGGAGTAGGCGCTCTTAGCAGCGATAGCTGTGAGGTTGATGACTGAAACTGAGAAGGCCGGGGCGTTGAGCGACGTCTCGAGGCAGCCAGAGTACACTCGTGAAGGCTCAATCTGCCAGTCGGCAAGCAGTTGTTGGAGGAGCTCATCGACGAGACCACCCATCTCAAGGTTCGACATGCCGCCGAAGTTGCTGACGAGCAACGCCGTCTCATCCTCTGCATTGAACCTCACATAGCTTCTCTCGGCGTCATCTTGGTTGAGAAGATAAGTAAGGATTTCCTTGACAAGCCCTTGTGGTGTGGGCGCGGGCGACAGCTTCCGGTATCCCGGTTCGTTGTGTGGCCCGGTGCCAATCTCGACCTCCGTTTCGCCAAGAGCGTTATGCTCGGTTCGCCCCGGAACGTGGCAGTGGTCGAGTGTCGCGGCGATGCTGACAATTTGTTCCGTAACAGCGACCCCGAGGTCGTAGAGCTCGTCCAGCGACGCCCCCTGGGCACCTGCCGCGCCAAGAATCTTGAGAACGCCAATCTGGGCGGCCAGCCCACGGCGGCCAACCAGCGATCCGTTGACCTTGCCGATTGAGACATCGTCGCCACAGATGAGCATCCTACACTGGTGTCCCTTGGCCTTGGTCTTCTCGGCCGCGAGGCCAAAGTGGAGACAATCGCCCGTATAGTTGGTGATGACGAGGAGGGAACCCTTATCTGAAGGAACATGCTCGATCGCTGCCAGAATTTGCTTTGTGCTTGGGGAGGCAAAGACATCGCCCGCCACGGACGCCGCGAGCATGTTGCTTCCGACGTATCCAGACCACGCCGGCTCGTGGCCGGAGCCGCCTCCGCTGATGATGCTCACATTGGACCCGGGCGCCTCGGAGTCGAAGACAACTCGGTTGGCCTCGTCGAGATTGAGACGCGGGTTGTACGAGATGATGCCGCGCAGGGCCTTGGGGACAAGCCCGTCTAGGGAGGGGAACAGATGCTTCTTCGACATGGTATCGGCAGTGGGAGGAGGATATCGAGGAGAATATTGGTGCTGGGGGCTGTGAGACTGGGAAATGAAGATGTGCGCTCTCCCTTGAGGAATTTGAGGTCTTCGGCTGGAGGGGATCTCTGGATGGGAGTCTGACCATCATGGTGTCGTTCACCCCGCCGGACTGTCATACCCATGTCCTTTAAGGAGACGCCAATAGAGACGTGCCGGGGAGGTGGGGACGGTCAAGCTCCACGAAGAGGGGCAATGCACCTAGCTCCCCTCCGGGAAAGCGATGCCCCTCCCTTGGTCCAGGGGTGGCAATGGACTGGTCCCCCGGTTTCCGGCGGAATACCAGGAACGGAAACACGGGCTGGATAAAATGCGAGCTTCACAGATTGCCGGGCGGACTATTTTCATGGCCCTTTTAACCTTGTCAAGCTCATCTTTAGGAAGCTCAGAATCAGAAAGAGCCGCAAAGCAACACCCGCCGAATTCCAAAACACACTCGAACCAGCACAGTCTGTCTACCTACTCACATCGAAAATGGGCTCACCACAATGGAGGATCGCGGTTGGCTGCGATGTTTGTCCCTCCCTACCATTGTCCTTCACCCGATGATAGCCACTAATCTTACGTACTTTCAGGACGCCGGAGTAGGCTACAAGAACAAGATCAAGGCCGACTTCGCCGCCGACCCCCGTGTCATATCGGTGATTGATGTCGGCGCCGACGACAAGACAGCATACCCTCACATTGCCGCCGCCGCCGCGAAGCTCGTCGCTTCCGGAGAGTGCGACCGCGCGCTGCTGATTTGCGGCACCGGTCTCGGTGTTGCGATCGCGGCTAACAAGATCAAGGGCATCCGGGCGGTCACAGCACATGATAGCTTTTCGGTTGAGCGGGCGGTTCTTAGCAACAACGCACAGGTACTCTGCATGGGAGAGCGAGTGGTCGGCGTTGAGCTGGCTCGGCGGTTGGCGAAGGAATGGCTGGGCTACGTCTTTGACGAAACAAGCGCCAGCGCTGCCAAAGTGGCCGTTATCCACGAGTATGAGAATGGAGAGGGTGGATTGTCTGGGGCAACTGAGGAGGTCAAGGGGGGTTGCTGCTAGAGTCGAACGAACGGACATAAACGGCGTTATCAAAAATCAAAATCTTGTTCATCTCACCTTCCGCGTTCTCTGCAGACATGGCATCGACCCCTCCAAAGACCGCTGCTTGAAATTAGCATCAAACGCTTGACGACAATGAGGGGTGGAGGGGTAGAATCGGATGAACCTCCGCGTCTATTTCTAAGCAAGGCAAAGCCAAGAACCCGGTCTGCGGATCGGCACGGGAGCTGTTCCCGATCGAGGTATCCGAAGCGCATCCTGTGTTTGCCACGAGATTTCGGGCGCACCTATTGCCCCGAGAATTCCGCTAGCCAGGGCCGTTGTTGGTTCCAGAGCCCCGGATCAACTGCACATGCAAACTAGAGTACGATCATCGTCTCCACAACTCCATCCCCTACGCTGATTTTCACCGTTCGCATCCCAGATCCACATGTGGATTTGGCGCCGGAGAATCGCCTGACCCAACTTCGCAGTTAAGGATTTACCCACGGGGGCGGGAACGGGCCAGAGCAAGCTCGACCGACCATCGGGCTTCTTCTGGTACGCTTGCGGTGCGATTATTGACCTGCCGATATCTTCCCCGTTCGCATCCCGTATCACTCCTTTCGTGAGGTCAAAGAAAACCAGGGGCCGCGAATTCAAACTTCGCCTCTCGGGACGATTATCGCCTCCCCTAGTTTCCATTCGACCGTGAGCGCAAGAGAAGCACCGACAACTTTTCAAATCACAAACCCACCGAACCGTAAACCGCCCACGGAACAGCTCACAATATCACCCCCAGCCGGAGAAGCCGAGGCCGAACGAAAAATGGCGGCAACCTCCGCCTCCGCCCGGCCGCGCCGGCGCATCGTTGGCGTCTCAACCAAGATGTACTTTTCCGCCGCCCGAACATCCACCTACGTCTCCGCCGTTCTCGACCTTCTCTCCGCACCTGATGCTCTCCCCTCCCTCAACGACATCGACTTCTTCATTATCCCCGACCACGTGACTATCTCCGGTGTCATCAGCCAGGTCCGAGACACACCATCCCCGCTTGGTCGTCGTGTGCTCGTCGGTGCGCAAGATTGCCACAGTGAGGATTCGGGTGCCTTCACTGGTGAGGTCTCCCCTGCGGTGCTGGCTGAGGTCGGATGTGCGCTTGTTGAGCTAGGTCATGCTGAGCGGCGGCGGTTGTTCGGGGAGACGGACGTTTCTGCGGCGGCGAAGGCAAAGGCTGTGGTGAGGTATGGGATGATCCCGCTGGTGTGTGTTGGGGAAGTGAATGCAGGGGAGGTGAGTGCCGCTGCGGAAGAGGTCATGGTGCAGGTGAGGAGTGTGTTGGCGGCGGTGGAGGATGAGGCGGAAGTGGTGCTTGCGTATGAGCCGGTTTGGGCGATTGGGGCGAGTCAACCCGCGCCTGTGGATCATGTGTGTGGTGTGGTGAGGTTGATTAGGGAGAGTGAGGAGGTCAGGGTGAGGAATGGGCTGACGAGGGTTGTGTATGGGGGTAGTGCTGGGCCGGGGTTGTACGAGAAGCTGGCGGTTGAGGTGGATGGGCTGTTTCTGGGGAGGTTTGCTCATGATCCGAAGCAGTTTTTCCAGACATTGTGTGAAGTTGCTGAGGCGTGATAGATTCTAGCTGTATGAGCGGGTCTGAATTTAAAGGGAGAGACGTGGGAGACCAAGCTGACATGTTCTTTCAGCTCAGGTGAAGACAGCTTCCATACTTGAGATCCCCTGAAATTGGAGTCCGTCGAACTTACACACGTTATCGATGATATTGTGGAGCATAAGCTTTTCCATGTGTTTCCTGATGCCTGTTTTTAAATTGGGGTTTGTTGCCTTTCTGTTGCAGCAGCTTAGCACTCATCCGAGTATATCTGGGTAGGTACCTATCTCCGAATTCCCCTTCGGCGAGAAGAATGGGCTAAGCCATACAAAATACTTCACGGGTTAGTGATTTTCCATGCATAATACGCCGAGATGTCTCAACACCAGTCGTGTTAGCTGTCCAGCCTCTTCAGACTTACCAAGCTGAGGCAGATGTGGGAAGTATGCGGCAGAACGATGTATGAGCTACCAGGGGTTCACCTGGACAACCTACAGGACGGTTTTGTCGCCAGGTTGAGACAACCCGGTAAGCCGGCAAGCTGTGTTTAGGGGATTTTCCGCGCCCGCTATTCAAATTTTGCCTCTATCAAAAAAGAGTGAGCATGAGGCATGAGTCGGATAACAGGAAGATGTAGGCTCTCGGAACCCTGTAGGCATAAGTGGCCGTCCCTAACCTCCCAAGTCGCCACCAACACCGGCGGTACTTCAAACATAACAACCGCCTTGGTCTACGGGGCTCGTGCAGGAAGGTCGGCTCGAACGGCTGATTTCGGATAGTTGCCACATTTTTAGTGCCGACTGGGTAGCCGTCCCACTTCTGATTATCATCCTCAGCGTGTCTCTATCCAACCGACAGACCATGGCCACGACCAACTCAGCCAACGTGGCAACTGTGTTGACCTTTTATCCAGTGTCCCTTCCCAGGCGTCGCAGAGGTGAACCATTTCTGCGATACCTACCTTATGCGGACGACTGAGTATTGCCGTTCCTAGACATGGCGGCTTGTGGCGGGCGGGTGGTGAGCATAGTGCGGTTGTTGTACATCTTTGATCCCGTGATTGGAGCTTCCATGAAGAACAGATAGGGTTGGCATTGAGCTCCGAACACTGGAGAGTTTCAGGACTGGGAGAACCGGGAAGAGTGGCTGACTCCGTACGCCTCTGATCTGTGGGGGAGGACGATAGCCATGTTGGCCGCGCCTGCTTAGTCCCTTGTTCCCGTTGGTCTTGTGCCCGGGAGATGGCATCAAGTGCCTAGGTCGCTGGCCGCTTTCCCGGCGTCGTTGCCAAGGGCCAGCCATCCGCTCCCTCTGAAGCCGGCATAAAGGACCAAGCCCTGCCATCCATCCTAGGCCCGGATGCTGCGGCACGTACGCTTTCTGTCTTCCGGCCCCCTCAAATCTCAGGCCTTCGAGTCCCAACGGTGAGAATGAATGGCCTCTCGGAGATATTGCACTAACGCTTGGCGATGTCTCAGCTAACCTCTCCGCGAACTTTTCCCTGAAAAATAGACCTATAGATCTGGACGGTGGAGTTGTATTCGGACAGCCTCCGTAAAAGGCAGCGTAGGACCACCACTGATAAGCTTTGAGAGCCAAGATCTCTGTACGATGACAAAGGCGATGGCATGTCGGATTCGGGTTGACGCAGCAGCCAGGTCTAAGATAGGTAGCTCCGGGTGGCAGACTCGGGGGAAGGTACGTTCGTGGGGGTGCCCAATTTGAGCTTCCGACGGTGGTGTTGCGGGCCTGAGGGCTCCGCAGTCACTCTGAGCAGCCACCATCCAGCGGCAAGCAAGCATTAGAATATGAACAGTAGCATTGTTCAATATTAGGTTTCGTTCCAGCTCGTTTTGGGATGATGACGTGCCATCGATGTCGGGTTGTTTTCTCTTGCACCACCGAGCCCCTGATTGCCGCAACATCGCATTTCTCTTGGCAGGGCCACGCGTCGCGTTTGAATTTTCTCCTTGGCTTCGGAATCACGAATGCGCTCCTCGCAAGATTGGGGGCGCGTTGTTTCGCTAAACTACAGTGTTCGGTGGATCTGGCTGTGTCCTGGGGCTTCTCGAGAAAATGGCCAAGTTCTTGGAGATGAAAATGACACTTGACTGCGAATTCCGCCACTGACCGTCTGTACCCTAATATGTACTTACTAGAATGCAACATTACGCAACATTACTTCCGAACAAGCCACTCCGCTAAAGACCTGGGAGCTTTGGTACTGCCAGTAGTCGAGGCCAAGCAGCCCAATCACACGCTTCATAGGTGCGCAAGGCACCTCGATTGACGTGACAACACACAAAAGAGCCCGATTGGGGCGTTTCTGGGGGCGGGAAATGACAGAAACACTGACATGATGGTTGATGTGGTGGGCCGAGACCTGGCCTTCGATCGCAGTCCCGTCTTCGTCCCCATACGTGTTCCCCTGCTTTTACTCCATGGGCGAACCTTGCTACCACGGCCTGCTCCGACTGAGTGCCCGGTCGGTAAGGCCGTACGACACAGGATCTGTGCGTGGATTAGGGAAACACCTCCGTGGTCGCCAACCAGCTTGCACACCTTTCGTTTTAGCCAAGCTTGGCGCTCGCGGCTGAGGATTTATCCTATCGGGGCCTCGCTTAGAACGTACCAGCTTTCCATCGAGGTGCATCTGCGATAGCTAACGCCCGACGAGCGGCTGGTCTAGCCCGCGATGGGTGCCACTGCGCAGACGATTCGCCACGGGGAAACGGAAGCAGGACGGCCTGGCAGGTGGGTGGCCTGTCGAAGAGTCGAGAAGTTTCCAAAAACAGATCCCTTTTTCTGCCAAACAATCATCTGTCCAAAAGGACGTTCCCCCGGTGAGTAGCAACAATGGCGCATGGCGCAGAATCGCAGAGGGCGATGAGGCTGTTTGAATGTTACATTGAGTCAGGTCCAGACTGTCCAGTTCGCTACCGCCACTCCTTCGCTAATGAGTACCGCTGACGGTAGATTCCCTGCGAACTGGGGGACGGGCGCACATTCTCCGCACCGAATCGCCCCCATCGCCGAATACCTCCTAGGTTCCATCGCATCCATGCAACCCTCGGATCACCAAGCGTGCAATCAAGGAGCGCGGGGGAGATACATTTCGATATACCCTCCCCCCAGCAGCGAATTTCCACTATCTTCTATCAAATCCACACCCAGACCGCGGGCCGTCTCAGTACACCTTCCCCGGATAAGCTTACGTTGTCCTCATTTCGAAGTGTGGTAGCGTCCCCACACCCGGACGGAACAGTGTGCGCTACCCCGGACCCCATATGGAAGAGCGCCATCGGCCCATCGCCCTACCGGCAGTCGACGGGGCTAGAACGATGGCCAGGGGATTGGCGTTGGCGTTGGCGTTGACGTTGGCATCGGCATTGGTCTTGTCAGGAACAACGGAGCTCGAAGAAAGATGAGCTCCGCCCTCCAACGCACGTTTCCACTTCAGCAAATGCGCTTCTCCAACTCGGCCTAGAGTGCGAACCGGGTTGGCGGTCCTATGGCTCTAAGAAAAGAACACGTCCAGAAGGCAAATCACGCTGGCTAATCTGGGTATTTGCGCTGACGATATTCGCCAATGGATCACGGCATGTCGGTTGGCCGACCGAGCCTTCTGGGGGACGACCGCTGAACCTTTTTACCGGGGACGACTCCAAGGTACTCTACTACTCGCGCAAAAGCGCCCCGATATTGAGGAGGCGGTTAGTAGGCAATATGCCGTTCCATTTACATTACCCAGATATCGACACCAACCGTCTGGTTCTTGGCTAACCTGGATTCTGCCCGCGCTTCTGTCTCTCTGCGTCTCGCAAGCACCGCACGGTCGAGGCCAGCGGAGCACAATAGAGCGAAGGCCTCGTCATACAATCTAATTGGCGTTGCAATCGCAATATCTGCGGCGTTGGGTTTCCCCTCTTGTCAACATATGCCCCTTATTTTGTGCGAGGTGGGCCGTGTGGCGTGCTACTACCGCCGCGGGAGTCGACACGCATGTTCGATTACCACGAAAGAGAGGGCAAAGGCCTCGAACACGGCACCCGCAAGCAGCGGGCATATAAGAATCTCGATTGCCCCCTTGACGAACTTTGAATAGGCAGGCTCAACAGTACTTTCCAAGTCAGACAACCTCAGCTCTCGGACATCCCCGGACCTTGTTCAACAACAACAACCAAGCCTCAAAAATGACTCGCATTCTCTTCACCCTTCTGGCCGCCGTCGCTGCTCTGCAGCCGGCCGTTGGCGCCCCGGCCCCCCAGGCCGAGGGAGGAGTCATCGTCGCTGGTCTCCCCGAGGCACCCAAGCCTAAGCCGACCGCCGTCCACAAGACCCGCAAGGCTAGGCCCACTGCTGTCCCCAAGCCCACTGGTGCCCCCAAGCCGACGGCTGTCCCCAAGCCGACTGCTGTCCCCAAGCCCAGCGCCGCCCCGAAGCCCAGCGCCGCCCCCAAGCCTAGCGCGGCTCGTCCCAGCGGTGGCCGTCGCCCCCGTCCTTCCGGCGCCCGCCCTTCCGGCGCCCCGAAGCCCAGCTCGGCTCCTAAGCCGACTGCTGTCCCCAAGCCCAGCGCTGCCCCCAAGCCGACTGCGGCCCCCAAGCCCAGCGCCGCTCCCAAGCCGAGCGCTGCTCCCAAGCCGAGTGCTGCTCCTAAGCCGAGTGCTGCTCCCAAGCCGAGTGCTGCTCCCAAGCCGAGCGCCGCTCCCAAGCCGAGCGCCGCTCCCCGCCCCAGCGGTGGCCACCGCCGCCCTCATCCTTCCGGAGCCCGCCCTTCCGGAGCCCGCCCTACCGGTGCTCGTCCTTCTGGCGCCCCCAAGCCGTCCGGAGCCCCCAAGCCGACGGCTGTCCCCAAGCCTACCGCTGTCCCCAAGCCCAGCTCGGCCCCCAAGCCGACTGCTGCCCCCAAGCCCAAGCTCCCCCCTTTCCGTGAGGATTAGATCAATATGACTTGAAAGTCAGGATTGAAACCCGCCGGGTGGATGTCAAGCGCAAGAGCGGGATCTCAGACGTCTAAGATGAGATGATGGGGTGGATGATGGAAGCCCCGTCATGAAAGGTTTCGCTGCACGCCAAACACCTTGTCACTTGTACTTTCTTTGAGTCTCATGTTTGGATTATCATGAAAGATTTTAGGGCCGAAGAGGTCTAACATTTGGATGGTTTGTTGCTGTGCTATAGGAACAGAAAATCGGGGTTTGGTGACGGGAATCTTGATAGTCTTTGGATCTTATTAGGACTGCAGGATGGCAATTATAATTCAACACGTTGTCTACCAGATTTGCTCTCTTGGGCTTAGAACTTTGACAAAATGATTTTCGGTGATGATACAACATAGAAATGCGGTGTGGTGTGGATCGAAGACGACGTCTTTGTTCCCGGGAAATGAGATTTCAAGACCGCAGTTCTGGATTTCCTTGTATGTTCTAGAGTGTCTTGTGTATTGGCTACGACAGTGTTTAAGTGATCGCATTTGTATAGTGGGATCTACCAATAAGGGGAATTGGACAGGGGGCGTAGTGTTACGGTGTGGTTCTTGGCTGCATGGATGGGACTATGGATCAAGTACCTTGTCGGAGATGATCTGCCTAGATGCATACGCATAGTATTAGTCAACTGAATGTGAGGTACATTTGTTAACTTAGGATTGCAGCCACACGAATCTCATCAAGTCTTGAGCCTCTCGCCGTTTATCTCTTTCCCAGGCCATTTGATATTTCTCCGCCATTCTGCCCGCGACGTTGATCACGAGCGATATCGGATTACGGATTACGCTAGCTCACACAACATCAGAAACCCATTTTTAATATCGGCTTTGCGTACATGTAGATAGAAAGTATATGTGCAACTGACAGCGAAAACGCGTACCTTCTCAACGCCACACCCAAATACTGTTAAGAGTCGGAATCCTGAAGCCTATAGTTTGCGAGTCAGACCGCCATGTCGGTAGAAAGGTTGTCGGAAAGTCAATATTAGGAGAAATCGACGAGCCGGGAATTATAAAATGGGAGGAAGGCGAAAGACTCTTCCCGTCTATTCCGGCTCTCATCTATAACATCGAAGGTGGTCTGTCCGGCACCAGTCCGCCCAGTTCAGTTCTATCATTTCCATACCATAATCTCCCGGTTCTTCAATACGCTAGGTAAGGGTCGGCCTACAGATCTCCCTCCGGCATATTCAGAGGGGCCTTCCAAGGTACTACACGTGTGAAGAAGTCATGGGCAGATAGGGTCTCCGACTGGCTCGGCTTCCTACACGATCGGAGCCCACAACGTCAGGAGCTGCTGCAACGTCAGGAGCTACCGAAAGAAGAAGAACGGGCGACTAGACAATGCCGTCGATGCAAACGAGCATTCCGATATCCTGTCAGACCTTCCGATCCTATATACCAGGGAGCTTGCAACACTCATCATCCTGGTATGTGTTCCGGGGCCGCCTAATTATGTATTTAGGTATCAACTGTTCTTTTTGAGCCCGCTGACGCGACGGTGTCTGGTAGGAAAACATCGCAACTTCAAACAATTGGTCGCTGAGAGAGGCGAAGGTAGCATACTAAGCTGCCAAGTTCGAGACGACGTGATGATATGGGACTGTTGCTTGAGAGAAGGGGTATCCTACCACGACCGGAAACATGGTGGTGGGGCACATCATACTCGTGATGTTCAAAGCCACGGATGCGCCTATAGTCGAGAGAGCCATGTTTCTTAGGCGAGCCGGCGGAGGGCACCAAGATATGGAGACTGAAGAGAAGAGACAGTATGCTGGGGGTGTTAGCGGTGAGGTGGAATGAGCCGGGAGTGAGGCTGGGATGGGGGTTACATCCGGAGTTTGGATTAGTACCTACCTGATAGATGGCAGAAGCCTGCCATCAGATCCGATCAATGTAGTCCGGCGGGCGTCTTTTTCATATTGAACTCATAATAATCCAATACGCACACAATTCGAAGTCCCAACATGTTTTTGTTGGTCAGGATTGACTTTCGGCAAACCCTTCCACCAGTGGGTCTCGACCAAGGCACCTCCTGCCCGCTCCGGAACCAGCGAATTCGTACAGTGCCTGCTCTGTTTCTTGCCAGCCCTTCGAGTTCCCAGTCAAGTTCATTTCGGAGATTACCTAAGAGGAGCGCGTGAAGCCATTGCAGAAGTTGGCCTAGCCTTCCGACTGCAGCATTTTGACCCGGTCCCGCCGATTCTCTTACAGACCGGACGCTCGCTTTTGATCCCTCTCTGGCCAGTGCCAACAGCCCCGGGCAGACAGCCCGCTGCGATGCCGAAGAAGAATTGGGACCACTGGAAGAACGATTAGCAACTCGGTCAGCCACCCAGTCGACCGGTGTCGCCCAGTGAGGACCCATTAGGCAAGAAATACGTTTTCGATCCGTCACTTGGCGCACAGCCACCCAGGAAGCAGCTCAGCGACCACCATCGTTTTGTTGGCGTGCACCCCAGTGAGCCGTTTGATTTCAACTCCCCAATTCCCCCGGATCCCAGGCCCGTTAAACAACAAGAAGCAAAGATCGGTGGGCGGTGGAACCAGCAACAAACCGACAGGAAACAACCCGTCCAACACCTCATTCAACAATTTGACCAGCCTTTTAACCAGCAACCCAGTCAACAACCCGGAGAGAGATTCAACGGCGGTCAGCACTTTGACGCGCAGCTTATGCAGCAACTCGCAAAGCAGTTTGACACTGGTCGGAATTTCGGTGCACAGTCCGACCAGCAGCCTCTCCAGCAGTTTGACCAACAGCCCAGGCAGCAACCGGTGCAGCAGTTCGGGGCCGGTCAGCATCTCAACGTACAGCCCACCCAGCATCATATGCAGTCACCCAATCAAGTGTTTGGCCAGCAACCCGTCCAGCATCTCGGAGAGCTGCTCGGCACCGGTTCACATCTTGTCGCGCAGCCCACTCAGCAGCAACTGAGTCAACAGCTCAGTCAAGAGGTCAGCCAGCAAGCCATCCAGCATGCTGGACAGTTGTTCAGCACCGACCAGACTCTTAGCCCGCAGCCCATTCAACAAGAGTTCAATCAACAGTCCTCTCAACAATATGTCCAACAATATATCCAACAACCTGTCCAGCAGCTCATCCAGCACTTCAACAGACCGCCTAGTCAGCGGTTAGGCCACCAGCCAGGTCAACCACCTATCCAGCAAGCCCTCCACCAGCCTGGACAGCCGTCCAGTGTCAGCCACAATCTTGGCGCGCAGCCCATCCAGCAGGACCCCAGGCAACAGGACGTCCAACAACCTGTCCAGCGGCTCATACAGCAGTTCAACCAACTACCGAGTCAACAGCTTGTTGGTCAACATGCAGGCGAACCACCCTCAGAGCGGCGGTGGATGTCGATCCAGGAGGTAAGCCAGGGGCAATAGGGTTTCAGTAAGGAAGCGTGGCAAGTATAACGAAGCAACTCATCTGACGAGTTCACAGCTCCTCGCAATAATGCCCCTCGAATCAAAAGAGCCTCCCAAGCTAAAGGAGCCTCCCAAGCCACGGAGACCAAGGGCACCACGCAAGCCAAAGGTACCCCCTAAACCCAAGGACATACAGACTGCACAGCAATCTACGCCCTGCTCGCCAACACCCGAGTCCCCCTGGGAGAATGCAAAGCGCCTCCAGGCTGCCGAAATTGCAGCTGCAGAAAGAAGGAAGCTTGCCGGCCTACCTGACAGTTATTTAGACGAGCACTCCTTCGAGTTTGGCGATTCCTTTGGGCCAAACACGCCAAAGCCTTCGGTGCCTGTCTCTGTTTCACCATTGAGTCCAGACGCTCCTTGTTTGGGGTTGCAAATCAGTGAGTTCGTTGAACAGGGCGAGCGAAATCACCTCCTCGGCCTGCTAAGCGAGTTCATAAACGGCGATACGGAGATGACTGTGCTAGAACAAGCCGATTCGGCTTTAGGTATCTGCAGGGTTTGTCTAGTTGTGCTACAAGTAGTAGTGCGATTATATATGCTGATCAGGAGAATTTAGAAGCTCTGGTTCAATTACGAGAGCTGGCTAGATGATAAGTTCGACGAGGTCTTCTTTGGCGACCAGGACGAAGGCATGGGCGACCTGTGTAGATTAAACAACTGGCGATTGTTTGAACTGGCGTCTGGGCTCCGAGTGATGAAAGAGAGGAAGGTCATTCCAGTCGATCAAATGTGGCCCCTGATAGCTCATTATTGTTTTTTGGCCAATAGCCAAGATGAACAGATACTCCACTCACGTGTAGTACATCAGATTATTCTGACAGCGTTGCAACAGTTAGAGAGCAGATAGATAGGTAGATTGAGGACAAGCGATCAGCACTTTTAGCAGGAATACGCATCTCATCGATTGAAAGAGGTCTCGCTACATTCTCTTACGGCTCAATATGATGATGCAACTAAGGCCTCCCACAATGCATATGACATCTTATTAACATTGTCAAGGGGCCTATTAGCATTACCAATGGCCTTATTGCATTGGCGAAGGGACTGTTTGCATGTGAGAGGCCTGAACTACATTGAAGTAGCTCATGAAAGGATGCGGTAACGGTGTCATTTGGATTGTTAAACGCCCTATTTGAATTATAAGAGGTTGACTGCATCGTGAAAGGCGTTAATTCCATTGGGACAGGCTGCTTCAGAGAGCAAGAAGGTCTTTTAAAACATACGAGGGCCTTCTTCAATTGTCGAGGGGTCTTTTTCTGAATGAGAGATGACCAATAGTAATTAATAAAAACATGGGCTGTGTTGACAGGAAAAGATATCAAGATACACTGGCCAAGGAATCCTTCCTTTTGGCCGGAGCCTTCATACCCTGCATAACTACGGTGCAAAAAGACATTCTCTTGATAAGAGCAGTTGTGTTATCCACCCGGATAGTTACAAGCCACGTGCTGATTTATGTTGCAGCAAAAATTACGCCGTGACTCCTTGCTTACAAGCCAAAAGCAGATCCAAAGCCACCTGATTTCTTCTCCTCCTTATCCTGGATGGGGAATTCGTTTCCAGTGGCCTTCTTGTATTGGTCGCGGATGGCATTGGCAATCATCTTGTCCTTGGCCTGCTCGGCGGCATCCTCGTTGTTCTGGGCGCCCTGCTTCAGGAACTTCTCTTGGACCCAGTCGATACCTATCCCACGAAAAGACCCAATATTTTAGCTTCTCATCCTCTCATATCTTGACCCACCAAGCCAAGCACTTTTTGGAGGAGGTTAATGCACCTTTGTCGAGCCCATCCTCCTTCTTCTCGCTCTCAGGGCCGCCACCAACGGCGCCGTGAAGCTTGTCAAACAGGCCGCCAACACCGCCTGATGATTGCTGCTGCGGTGGTTGTTGGGCACTGTTGCTGCCACCGGCAAAGCTGCCGAGCTTTCCTAGGAGGTCATCAGAGCCACCTTGCTGCTGCTGGGGCGGGTGATCCTGGCTGCTACCGGCGGCCTGGTTGGCGTACTTGTTGAACAGATCCATATTGAATGTGCAACTTGGGGTCAGAAGCTCGAATATGTGTGGAGCTGTGAGCGGTAGGATGGAGTCTAGTGGATGGATGCTGAACTTGGGTAGCGCCCAGAGTACAACGAGAGACGGCACAGGGTGGGGAGGTATATATAGATCGGTAGATGCGGGATATATGGGACGGGAAGGTGGAGAGAGGGCATTTCAGCTGGGTTGGGCGGCCATGGCTCTGCGCTACAGAGGCACGCTGAGACACGCGTGTGTGTGCCTCCTCTCACGAGTCGGGGCGTGGGCCAATCGAGGTGGGGAGCCCTCTGGGGTTCTTGGCGCCTTTTTGCGCTCTTGGCTTGGGGCGATGCTTCTGCAGGCAATCACACCTTTCACAGACGCAGCTTGTGTGCGGAGACCGTGCTTCTTGTGGTTGGCTAGGTTTGATGTAGAGAGGAATCCGGGTGTGAGGGTGAGACATGATACATGACGGGAGTGATGGGATGAGGTGGGATGGGGGATGACCCGAGGATGGGATTCCCAGAGCGGAATTCCCGCTGCCGCCGAGCCTCTATCGTTATCACGCAAGCGCGCTGCGCGCCAGCTCCCGCTTCAAATGCTGTACCTCAGAGATATCAAATGTCTAAAAGTAGATAGGTAGTGCTGTTGGGGAGAGAGTGTGTTGTGTGAGGAGCTGATCGAACCCTTGTTCTGCTGGACCCCTGAGTTGGTGCGGGGAAGCCGAGATCTCTTGGGAAACGGGACGGACCCTGGCAATTCATCAAGACAGCCTGGCTGGAGCCTGCGGGGGCAGGGCAAGGTGGCCAGTGCTCCATGGCGCGATCTGGTCTGCAGTCTCCACATCTCCGGGACCCCCAATCGCCCACCCGTCCTCTCGGACCGTCCGGCGTCATCGTCGCTACATTCTTCGATACCTACCCGTTGCACGGCCGCCCACCCAGATTTCCAAAGGACCGTGTACTGCTGAGGGAAACGTGTTAACAGCCCCAACGCTACGATTAAAGAGCGTTCTGGCCCGGGCCACCGAGCTAACGTCGACAGCCCTCAAGCCCCAGGTCAGCTAGCTCAGCAGCCTTACCCCACCATCCACACCCGGAGAGCCCGCCGCACAAGAAAAGAAGACCTCAACAGACATTCACGATGGACTACGTCGAGAAGAGGGTAGCGCAAGAGGCATCCAAGCCCGCCGCCGCCAGCGAGTGAGTCTCCTCTCCAGACCGCCCCCCTCCAACCCCCCCATGCAGACCATCCCCGCTGACCATCCACCTTGCACTGCAGCTCGCTCCTCACCCCCCTGAACGTTCTCCTCCTCGGAATCCTTGTCTACACCGTCTACACCTTCTTCAAGCCCAAGGCGCCCATCGCCCTGCCTAAGGACGAGCCCGCCGTTGTGTTCCGGACCTTCACCCCGCGGACCCTGCTCCCGTACAATGGCGAGAACAACGCCCCCGTCTACCTAGCCGTGCGCGGGCGCGTCTTCGATGTGTCTCGAGGCCGCAACTTCTACGGCCCCGGTGGGCCCTACGCCAACTTTGCTGGTCGTGACGCTTCGCGCGGTCTGGCCAAGGGCAGCTTCGACGAGGATATGCTGACCAAGGACTTGGATGGCCCGCTGGACACGCTCTCTGATCTCACCCGTGATGAGCTGGAGGCATGCCAGGGGTGGGAGGATCGGTTCAGCGAGAAGTATCTTGTTGTGGGCAAGCTTGTTGCCGCGGGTGAGGAGAACAAGGCTTGATCGAACGAAGTCGGTAGGCTAGGGGGCGATGCGTGGTGTCGTCGACACGATACATTGCTGATCTCTGTCGAGCTGGCTGTGTTGCATCTTCGAGACAGGTATAAAGAAATTGTTTCCATTTCGCGCAGGTTTGGTTTAAAACGTTCAGTCTAGCGGCCCCGGGGAAAACAGCATACAACAAGCACGCGAAACATCGGCCCTTGAACTTGACATCCTATGTTCCTCGCTGTTCTCATATCATCCTTAGCCCCCTCTGCAGCTCCTCAGATATCTCAAACGGCCTTTCTTCAGGAACCAACCCCAGCTGAATCAGCTCCTCATCTGACACATCTGGCCTCTCATCAAGCACCTTCTTCAGCTCCCGCGCCTTGTCCGTCACATCCTCAATCCCCACAATCATCCCCTCCACCCAAGCCTCGCTCAAACTCGCGGGAATCCCAATCTGAATACTGCGATACTCCAATTTCTCCAGCCGCACCGTCCTCTCTGGATCCCACTGGATCCTCACCTCAGGCAGCTCCCTCTCCTGCCCTGCACCCCCACCTTCTGCCTCGGATGCTACTCCCTTTGAGAGAATCTTGAGGAAATCCTCGTGCTTCATGGTGAGTGCGAGGATTCGCTCCTGTCCGGGGTCTTTGTACGAGTAGCCGGCACGGTAGAGCATCCATGCCCAGCTGGGCTTTACCCATGTCATGCGAGTTGTGCGGAAGGAGGGAGAGGCGTTGAGCTTTTGGTGGGCGACTGCTGCGGTGGCGATGGCGGATTTGTAGGCTTGGTAGACTGTTATTGTTGTGGGGGTATAGAGGGCGCGGATTTGACGGTAGGGGGTTGGTGTTGGTGTTGATGGTTCTGTCATTGTGATAGTGGAGGCTTGTGTGAGGTCTAGGTGTATCACGGTGACCTAGCCGGGATTGAAGTGGGCACTCGACAGTTAGGACTTCAGTTTGGCAGAGTAGACCAATTGGCATGGAGCTGGTTGATGTTCTTCAGCTATATATCTTCTACTCTTCTCTATGTCAATACCCTCTTGACGATGCTTTGCTGGTTGCCAAGTTGATGCCGGTGAGTCACGCGGAGAGCTGAAGCTCAGCCGCAGCGTTGAACACCCTGGAGGCTGCAAACACCGCGTCCGACAACTTGCAGGAGGCCCAACTGGGGAGGGTTAGGGTTCTCCCTAACAACGAACCGTATTCAAACGGTAACCTGCTAGTCAAATACTCTAACAAGCCGTCCAGGAAAGTGGTATTTTAGTAGCGGGCTCCTGCGTTGAAAATAAACTCAGGGGTGGAATTTACGATGGATTTAGACCTACATTTTATGTGCGGCTCATTTTGACATGGGCCGCTCACTGACGGCTTATTACTGGGAGCTAGGTATCGACGGACTGTATTTTTCCTGATGAGCGGTTCATTGACCTGGAGGTCATTCGGTAGGTACTATTTAACTTGCCTAGCTACAATTGGAGAGCGATGGACAGGTTAGAAGCTACGGGGCGTGCCGGTCTCTCTGACCGACGACAGGAATTGGCAAGGTGACCGAGAGCAGCCTACAGTCCCGACAGTCAAGAAGCGGCGGAACTGAATATGTCTGCATTGTGGCGTGCCAGAATGGGGAGAATTTAAGTCCTGCTGTGTCTAAACATAGCCGCCCCGGGGTGTATTAAAAGTCCAAGTCAGGAGTCCAACGGGCTTCAATTATATCCTATCCCAAACCACACAGCGTTTCAGCCTATAACATCATTGCACGGCTTCCTGGTTGAATGAATCTCACGTAATTGGCTTCGCGCAGACGGTTTCTTCCATAAATACTCACTAGATACTCCGAACTCCGGGTTATGTCATTGAAATTCCTGAGGCTTGTGATGAGACATAGTCCGGAATGAGGGGTTGAATCAAGCCACCAAGTAGTTCTATCGATGCAACGATGAAATGGCAAGCACCGTGCATCCAGGTAGCAACAAACATGAACGGTATGGGGAGCCAACCTAGTCCTCGTCTCAGTACAAGAGGCATCGCAATTCTCCCAGGGGATGCCTCTGCTGAATCAGGCATTATACATTCACACATCCCAATCCCGATCAACAAGCCTTTAGACAGAAGATGGTCAAACTAGCCATCTCTGCGCTGGCGGTCGCTATGCTTAGCGGCCTTGCCTCCGCGGCCGAATTCCGCTATCGGTTCTGTAAGCCCACAGCTTCACTCAAGCCACTGGAAGGCAATGGCGCTGACGATAGGTGATCAGACAAATATGACAAATGGCTGCAACCACAATGCCGCAGCAGCGGACACCTTCCCCCCCAAACAACCAGAGCCCGTACGTCCGGATCAACACAGGCCAAACAACCTAGGTCCCCTATCCTAGGTACTATCCGACAAATCACCCCCGCCGCTACAGCAATGATGGCGATGGGGATAGCGCTTGCTACAGCGCTCCGACTGACACCAACTGGCAGCGCCAGGAGCTCGATCACAGCTTTGCGGGCTCCTCTAATCCCATGTTTTTTCTGGAAACCTTTTGCAACTTCAACTGCAAGGGCGGCGTTTCAGACTGGCAGAGCGGTACCTACTGCTTTACGCGTCCCCCTTCACCTATGCGATTGGTAGTTTGTGAGTCATCATGATGTCTTTCTTGCGCGTGTCTGTGTGTGTCTGCTTGCTTGGATACCTAGGTGGCAAGTAACGCCTCGTTATTTCAAGGCTGGCTGCTGACAGTGTTGTTACTTACCTATCCAGCCGGGTTATTCAATGGTGGCTCGATCGGCCCAAGCCCCGGGCTGTTGGCCCTGCCGCTTCGAATTCAACCTCCCTATCCATCTAAAATAGCTCACGGGCATATTGGGGCATTTTTCTCAGAGATTCTCACTAGACTTGTTGGGGACATTGGGTGGTTGTTGTGGTGATGGAGATGGAAGGGCTCAAGGTTGCTTGATAGGTGCCTAGGTGATCAGAGTGTTTATCTTTCAACAAAAATTTGAGGATTGTGCGTTCAGTTAAAGTCGGCAGGGACTTTGTTCATGAGATTGCAGATGCCATGCGGATGCCAGTCGGACGAGCCGATGCGTACAGTTGTGGAAAGGCGCTGGTTTGGTGAGCGCCAAGGTTTTTACTGTGAGCCCTAACCCTGGGGATACCTAACCGCCAAGACCTGATAACCCACGAGTCCGGACCCCAACATGAAAGCCATCATGCAAGAGACATCCACGATTCCACAGCATCCTTCCAGAAGAAACAGGCTTTTCATCTCCGGTCCAATTGTCTCGGATTTCACACAATCTGCTCCATCATCAAACCCGTAGACCCCCTAAATTGGGGGAGGGTGGAATCTGTGTGGTGCGCATGTGGGTCTGGCAGGAAGGAACAAGCTCTGACCACAGCATTGACGGGATGAGGTCATCGTCAACCAATCGAGCCAATCGTCGTCCTTCCATCGTTTGTTCGCCCTGAGCCGTCAACAGCTGTCCAAGGTAACGACGACCACCGACAATTTAGCCTGGCCATGTCGTCTGCCAAGTTTTGCTTCCCACTCCCAGCTTCGTCGCCCTCCCAGCGGTCGAGCTCGCTGAGGACCCATTGTTCCTGCGCCGGAGTCCGGCAGCGACCACTTATCACTTGGCCGAGATCAGGATGCCACGGGTGCGCAATGCTATGCCGTGTATGTACCGTCCAAATGTTTGGTTCCGGTCATGACAACCCAGTCACCTAGGTCGAGCCTGGCCTGCTATTTTTCGAGCGGCTTCCCGTTTCAGACAGACGTGTCGCGCGTCAACTGCCTTGCTCGGCTTCGATGATGTCGACACGCACCACGCCAGGGGCCCTACCCACACTCATAACCAGAGAGAGGATAGTCTCGCCCCGGCCCTGATCTACGGAGAATTCCTGCATCCTGACGGCCGCGCTAGGACGCAGCGATGCCTGGAATTGCCTCGCGTTGGGGATGGCTGCCCATTTCCGTGCCGTTTTATTGCAAGTCAAGCTGGCTTGGTTTCCCGCTTCAGTTTCCAGTTTTTTCTGCTTCGTTGTTGTTCTCTATTAAATCCCCCATTCTCGTCCAGGAACACAGTCCCCTGGTTTCCTCTTCCCAAGCCGTTGGCGAGACCCCTGTTTTCTTTTCCTCTGTTTCCCATGTCACCCTGCAGGACGGAAGAGCCCCTGTCGTAGCATTCTCTTGTGGTGTGACCTCATTGCTGTTATACGGCTGCGGTGTGCGCCAGCCCACGAGGTGGCGATATCAATATCGAATCCGGACTCTTACCCCCGCGTTGATCGTCACTGTCTGTGGCTTTGCAGTACCACCGTCATAATGTCACTCACCAATCTCTCAAAATACCCATCAGAGCCCGACATCCCCTTGAGGCCACCTGCTCGTCCAAACTTCCATCATCGCAACACCAATGACAGAATTCGCGAAGGCTCAGGCAGGCCTCTATCATTTCACATGATCAGCAAAATTAGAAAGGATCGCAAGTCAGTGTTCAAGGAGCTGGGCCTCGATTCGGACGACCAGGACGTCTCCTCCTTGAACGAAAAGGTGTTTGGCGAGCTTACCGGACTTGCATCGCCCGTTGAGAGTGCTAGGCACTCTGCACGGTTCTCTGTCGAGCGAGGGAATGATACCGAAAGTGACGACGGCCGAAGCGAGACACGAGACCGCGACAAGAGGCAGGACGAGTCGGAATTTGTTCAGTCACCGACATCGCCTTCATCGTCACAGAAGTCGTGGTATTCGAAGCTAGCGCCGATGTGTCGGCCGAAGATCAGGACTACTACGAGCGCGCCGCCCGCGAGCATGGCTGGGATATCGAGACTTACCACCATCGCCCTTCTCATAGCCGTTGTGCTTCCCGGATTTGGCTACTACAACGGACGGGAGAAGGTCGTGGTGAGCGGAGCGGATGCTGGCGTGATTCAACAGAGACCAAAGGGGTTTGGCCCCGTGCTAGATACCAGGGCTCCAAGTCCGACGAAAGTGTGTAAACGTTGGAGTCAGCAAAGTCAGTCCAGGAACCCGAGGAGCAACAAGAACCAGTCGCTGACATGAAATACGCAGCTGCACTACTGAACGGCACTCTGTACATCTACGGTGGCCAGAGCAAAAGCACGGCGGATCAAAAGTCCGATACTTGGAGTAAGCTGACCCCCAAAGGTCGTGGAACAATGGCTAACAACCGCAGATAACGACTTCCTTGCTCTTGATCTCACAAAGTCGTGGGACACCAGTACCCCATCTTTGCGCGGTCTCGCGCAGCCCTCGGGTCCGCCTGCCGTTGCAAATGGCTATCTTTGGAATGACTACAATAACCTATACTTGTATGGCGGTCTCTTCTCCGATACACCATACGTTGAGCCTGCTCCCGAGTCCCTGTGGAAATACAGCATCTCCAGTCAATCCTGGACCGAGTACCCTTCACCGAAGACCTCGAAAGGCAACCACTCAGATCCTGGAGATGTCTCGGTACAGAGATCGGCTGAAGGGGCAGGCATATCAGTCCCTGAACTAGGTCTCAGCTGGTATTTCGGGGGCCATTTGGACCTCTCCACCACACCGGGCTGGTATAACCAGATTGCCCGCGTGTACTTGAAGAGTCTTCTCGAGTTCACTCATCCCGGATACACCAACGATGGTGTTGAGTCGTTAGCTCACGGGTCTGGCGCTGGACAGGGGGGCGTCTTCAGGAACATCACACAAGGCAGTCTGCTCTCGGATTCGGGCTTCACCGAACGAGCCGACGGTGTGTTGGTCTTCGTCCCTGGGTGGGGTGAAAAGGGTGTGCTCATCGGTCTGGGTGGCGGCACGGAAGCCAGTTTCTCCGAGTCGATGTCGACCCTTGATGTGTACGACATTGCTACGTCTGAATGGTTTCATCAAAAGACCAGTGGGACTCCGCCTGGTGTCAGAGTCAACGCTTGTGCGGTGATTGCCTCGGCACCAGACGCCTCGAGCTTCAACATATATGTCTATGGAGGCCAGAATCTCCAGCCATATGTAAGATACCCCTTCTTGTCGGATCTAGCGGTAATGTTATGCTGATTTATCGAGCAGGCGGGCCAAACCCAATACTCTGACATGTATATTCTCTCGATCCCTGCTTTCACTTGGTTCAAAGTCGAACAATACGGGAACGGCCCCCCTCCACGTGCAGGGCACACGTGTAATATCCGAGACGGGCAAATCGTCGTCGTGGGTGGCTATGTCAACGCAACAAGCATTCCATGCGAATCCCCTGGGGTTTTTGTCTTTGACGCATCCTCGCTGAGGTGGACAAACAGGTTCAATGCTCTGGACCACCCTGCTGACCTTCACCCCGGCAACTCGGTCCTCGCAAACTCATACGGCTACAAGGTCCCTGATCTCGTCGCAAATTTTATTGGCGGCGACGAAGAGGGCCGCGCCACAGCAACGACCCCAGCTGCTGGCCCTGCAACTGGCGGCCCGTTCGCGACAGGGAAATCTCCAGTCTTCACCATCACCGCAGCAGGCAATACCGCAACTGTGACTCAATGGGGCCCCGATGCCACCGGCGGAGCGCCTCCTGCTGCCACCGGCGGCGACTCCTCTTCTTCCTCTGACCCCGCCTCTGACGCTCGCCGCGGAGGCCTCATCTCAGCGGGCATTATCGCCGGCCTCGCTGGCCTCATTGCCCTATACCTCGGCTACTGCGCCTGGCTCTACCGCCGTCAACTCCGCGCCTACCGAAGCCACCTCGCCCTCACAAACCGATACAGCCCAGCCGGCGCATCTGCCACAAGCGGCATTGGCGGCGGACTCGCCGCCTTCTTTGGCGGCCGCCCCTCTAGTGAAGAAGACAACCTCAACAGCTCCTCCGAGAAGCAAAATATCGCCGCCAAACCCACCATCGCTGCCCGCCACCGCAGTCGCCTCTCAACAAGCACCGCCGGCTCCAACTGGGGCGTCTCGCCCTCAGAGCCAAAACTGCTTTTTGACGAGGAACCCACCCCCGAGAGCGGATACAGCAGCATGTCGCCTCCCCCGGGCCTCTATCCTGGCCGTCAGTCGTGGCAACACGAAAGCAGCGGCAGCGGCGGGCTGTACCCGGCCCGTCCATCATGGCATGCCGAGAGCAGCGGGAGTGGGAGTCGGCCTACGCCTGGGACTGGGACATGGAATGGAACTGGGAGTGGAGTTTCGCCTGCTGTTGCGATCATCGAGGATGAGTCGAGACGCAGTGGGGAGAGCGCGGAGAGCTACTCGTCGGCGGAGCGGTTGTTGGATGGGCAGGAGCCGAGTTTCTTTAATGTTGTCATGAAGCCGAGGAGGGCGTTGAGGGTTGTGAATGGGTTGGAGGAGGAGATGGAGCATGTGGAGGGGATAGAAGCAAGGGAGGAGCGGGAGCGATATGGAAGGGGGTGAACTGGCAACAAACAAAAGGGGAATGAATGGGCTGGGGGTTGTTGACTGGGTAAATGGAAGTTGGACTGGTTTTGAGGAGTTGTAAGGCCGGTTGGTTTGTTGTTTGAGCATGTTGGTTTGTGGCTTTGGGTGGTCCCGATACCCTTTCGTTTAGACCAGCGAGGACATGATTGTATAGCACATTAGGTTCGTAATATCGTGTAATCAAGAGCAGCACCATACCAAGCGAAATAGTGAGGAGTAAGTTCGTGTGTGCGACCTTCCCTCATAAACCCCTGAGTGTCCGTCCGCCTAGACACGATAGATACAGATGAGACACTCTGCCAAGCGCTTGATACAGACAAGTACTGTTGGAAAACACCCGTTGCCTTTTAACGCCTTGCTAAATGAGAAACTCCTGCTGCAAAAAGGCGCCCCAGTCATGGGAAGCGTAGCAAGTCCGGTCACCTCCTACGTAGGAAAGGTACAGAAGTGAAAAAGCTGCCAAAATCTCCGTAGCTTTCCTCCGTGTACTCCCATGACGCCAGCTATCGACTACGTCAGTGCTGGTTAGACTACACGTAATAGATTATGTATATGGTTGTCGGGGCGCCTGTGGCCTTTCACTGCAGTCAACCACGCGATTTCGTCTGGAAGAGCTTGTTTGAACGAGGTAAGAAGACGGTAAATATGAGCCAACATCTCCTCAGACCGTTTGGCCTCCCCGTGCTGAAGTAGGTGGTCCGCAGTGTCGACGGCAAGCAAGTTCAGGTGTCCCATGAAGACAGGCATGTACAGACTTGCAGGCACAGTGCCATTGCCACTTTGTACATCCCATCCTCGAGTGACCTGTATCTTGTCTTTGAGCAAGCGCCAGCCCTTGAAGCTGGCAGAGACCGTCCCGTTCCAGACAGGGTCACCGCGTAAGAATGCAAGAGCACGCGTTGGCGAAGGATTGGTAGGGTGATAAAGGTCGAGGTGTGCACGATCCATCTTGAGATAAAGGTGACGTTGTGGGAGGCGGTTCCCCAAGTCAGCGAACCGCTCGAAAGACATTGCAGACGCCGGATTGGGTGTATGAACGCCGTTTTTTGTTGTACCCCGGGCGGTACGGAGCCAGGCTGGTACGAGGCATTGTAATAACAATGGGTCCTCTTTGACGTAGTCTTCGGCCTTGCAGATGATATCGTACGCGCCGCTCGCGTGTCCGGTACTTTTGGCTTTGGATAAGACCAAGGATCTCAGCACCATCGGGGCTGCTGCCTTGATATCCGTAACTCCGCGATGTCTTTCCACAAGCATACGGAACCATTCGAGTGCCAGCTCCTCAAGGCCCTCGGCCACCATGAACTGCACAAGTATGTTCATGAACGCCGGATCGTCGGCGAAGCTGAGCTGCCGCTCTTGACCAGACGCACGAAGCCATTGCACAACTAGGAGCCCTGCACCCGAATCCCGCATGGCGCTACTGACCGATATCTCTGATGACTTGTTGATGCGGGTGAGGACGGTGAGGAGAAAACCCCGGGCGCGCGTAACGGTCATCAACCCCTTCGCCACGGCCCTTTCGAATACCTCGTTCGGCTGCATGGCCGGTATCGTTGTCTCATTCTGTTTGAATAGGGGGTTGTTCAGAATAGACTGCAGGTGTTGGTCGGTCGGTCGGCCGTGGGCGGCGGCTTTGTGTGCTGTCAGCGGCGGTGCGGGGTCAGCGGCCGAGGGGAGATATCTGACGGCAGGGCGCGCGGGGAGGGCATCGGAAAAGCCATGTTCTTCGTCCAAACGGGCGCGGAAGGAAGTAGTTAGGGCGTTCAGGAGTCTCTGCGACTCGGAGGCGTTGAGGGGAAGCGGTTGGGTTATCGGCGGGAAGAAGCTCTTGAGTGACCCGAGAGTCTTTGTTTTGAACATCTTTCCCGTCTCGCGGGAGAATGAGAGAGAATGACGATTGATTCAGTCAATCGCGCATGGTGCGACACACGTATGGGTGCCCCGGGTCGCTAACTGGCAGTTGCGCCCGCGATCGACGACGTGGTGTGGTGTGGTTTCGAGATGAGAGGTCAGAAGTCGGCTTGACTGGAACCAGATCGGCCCACTTTTGGTTTAGCGAGGCGGGCCTTATTATCTTATAACTAGCCCCGTGCCTGCACATACCAACCGTCCGACGACCCGGCTTCCACTTCATGGCTTGAAACGCCCAGCTCGATGGAGTCTGCGACATGTGCGCTGCTTCCTTCCGCCTCATCACTGGGGAAATTTCTTCATGGTGGCCGATCTCAAGGTGTTCCATCCGATCCCACACACCCCGAATGTTTTTAGCTCAACTGTACACCGCCGACACCAGCTATTTCGAGATAGGGCTTTGGGGATCGTGTTGTGCAACGCTCGCCGCAAACAGGACAGCTTGCGGAGCGGGGTTCCACATGGGGTCCACGAGTTTTGTGCCAGTTATCCACACAATCTAGTCTACTTAGGTTTGACGGGCAGGCTGGGAAATCCCACTTTACTTTTTACGAATTCTGCACTTCGGCAGAGGTACGAAGTATGATCCAGAAATGGCCAGTGGTGGTCATGTGACAGCTGTCTGGTTGGGGATTCCTGGCTACACCGCTTTAGACCCGTGCCTGGCAAATGGAAGCCCTGACGTCGTTTCGTTCTGAACACTGGCGCTGTGTTGCACCACGGCTTTGGGCATGCGCCAATCCACAACGCCACTGCCAACAGCCAACCATCGCGCAGGGAGACGTGAGCCAGGCAAGCGGTTGACAAAATAAAAGAGACTCCATACCTTGAGATACTTTATTATAGGCCTGTTTTATTAGAAAGTTTAAGTATTTTTAGGTAACTACCCCACTCTACCACCCAGTCAATTTTCCTTCGCTCTCTAACACCTGTTGCATCCGCACTACCATGGAATCAATTCAGAGATTTATAATCACCGGATTAATTCGCCTTCATCCTTCAACCACAAGATCACAA
>Ga0247760_1000083_pt1 | contig 89050 bp, 96 predicted proteins | sample UWRJL171409R4_FD_179936 | JGI IMG/M metagenome (GOLD analysis project Ga0247760, IMG submission 179936) | Plant litter microbial communities from Arlington Agricultural Research Station in Wisconsin, United States - UWRJ-L171-409R-4 | ecosystem: Environmental > Terrestrial > Plant litter >...
CCCCCCCCCCAAAAAAAGGGTCCCCTTAGTCAGTGCGAAAATGCCTTCTTGGAATCTTCACACGGTACTGCTCTGGAACTGAAGTCTAGGCTTATCACATTACAGGCCGTTTTAACATGCAGGAAAGCCTTACTGAAATGTGAAAAGGCCTTTTTGGAGCGCAGGAAAGCCTTTTAAGAATGCAGGTAGGCCCTTTCGGAATGGGAGATAGCCCGCGATAGGTAAAACTGGGCGTTGGTAGCAGTGAGAAAGCATTCTTCGCACTGGCTAAGAAGACCCTTTTTTGGGGGGGAGGGCCTGAGCCTCCGTACGTAAAGTAGAGTAGTCGACAGAAATAACTCAAGGCCTTGTCGCGGCCATGTGGACTCGTGGTGGCGCTGCTGACGAGTCCCTGCGGCATCTGCACAGCCGCCCTATCGTCAGCCAAGGCCCAGCCAAGTTATCTCCCGGCGAGTTTCTTGGGCTTGATGCCACCCTCCACCACGATGCTAACCCTTCACACACGCCGGCGTCCAACCAAACTCTGGTAGCGGCTGGGCGGGAATCGGCTTGAAGCCGATCTATCCGTTGCAGAAAACCAGCAACTAAGCCGCCAAGCAGTTGCCATTGGCAGCAAGTCACAGAAATCTGAACAACAGCCAGAGCTGTGCAGCTTCGATGCGGAAACAACGACAATAATGCTTGTTACAACGACTAAAAACCCTTGATTGGCGCTCCTCCGCTTTGACTCGACGGCCATCGACTCGTCTCTGACTCGTCCCCAAAGTCGGTCTCTGCATAAATAGGATGCCCTCACAACAGGCTCAAATGACCATGGTATACCCTCCTTATACGACCTTCCCTATACTCGGCGTGAATTGTTTACAAGATTCATTTTTTCTTACCATCATGGACAATGGCAATGATTTTGTCCACGACACTGGGGTCCGAGAGCTGAAAAAAAAAGTTCTAGTCAGCCAATGCAGCTCATCTGCTCGCCATATGGGGTAACTTACCGTCGATGTGTCACCAAGCTGGTCCTCCTCGCCAGCGAGGATCTTCCTCAAGATGCGGCGCATGATCTTGCCACTGCGCGTCTTGGGGAGGTCTGGTACGATGTACACGGCCTTAGGCGCCGCAAACGGTCCGATACTCTTCCGTACCTGAAGGATGAACTCTTTGCGGAGCGCATCCGATGCATCACTGCCGTCCTTGATCGCGACGAATGCGTTGACAGCCTGTCCCGTGAGCTCATCGGCCACACCCACAACAGCTGCCTCAGCAATGGCAGCGTGCTCGAGGAGAGCCGCTTCGATCTCGGCTGTAGACAGACGATGGCCACTAACGTTTACAACATCATCAACGCGACCACGGATCCAGTAGAAGCCCTCGTGATCCCGACCAGCTCCATCCCCAGTGAACTGTGTCCATCGTTAGAAACTGCGATCTTACACCACAGACCGGCGAACTTACGTAGTACCCCTTGTACACATTGAGGTATGTGTCCATGTACCGCGTGTGCGCGCCCCAGACGGTGCGGGCCATGCTTGGCCAAGCCTGCTTGAAAGCCAGGACACCCTCAACATCGTTACCGTGGACCTCCTCGCCCGATACGGGGTCGATAATGGCGGGCTCGATGCCGAAGAACGGAAGAGAAGCAGAGCCGGGCTTTGTTGGTGTGACTCCCGCAAGTGGAGTGATGACGTTGGATCCAGTCTCGGTTTGCCAGTACGTCTGTTCAAAGGCTGTTAAACGACTGTTTCAACAAGTCACACTGTGTCGTGGGGACTTACATCAACGATCTGTGCCTCCTCCTTGCCGACGATCTCGAAATACCACTTCCAAACTTCGGCTGCAATAGGCTCACCAACAGAACCAAGAACTCTGAGGTGCTTCATCTCGTTCTTCACGAAATGATTACCAGCACGCTTCAGCAGACGCAGGGCAGTCGGGGCAACATAAAACTGCGTCACATGTTGCTTGTCGATAATGTCCCAGTAGCGGGAGAAGTTGGGATACGCGGGAGTGCCCTCAAACACCACGGTTGAGACACCGAGGAGGAGTGGCGCATATACGACGTATGTATGCCCGGTAATCCAACCTACGTCTCCTCCACAAAAGTACCGATCTCCGTCGTGGATGTCGAAGACGTACTTGCCAGTGGCCGCAGCGCCGAGAAGATAGCCGCCAGTGGTATGCATAATACCCTTCGGCTTACCGGTGGATCCGGAGGTGTACAGGAGAAACAGGGGGTCCTCCGAGTTGACGGGCTCTGGGGCAATGTACGAGGGCCACTTAGCGACCTCCTCGTGCCACCAGTAGTCGCGGCCCGGGGTCATGGGGACGTCGGCGCCGGTCCGTCTATAAACCAGTACGTGGCTGACATCCGGGCACTGCTTGAGCGCATCGTCGACGATCTTCTTCGTCCCGATCAACTTCCCGCCACGCTTGCCTTCGTCAGTAGTGATGACAACCTTGCTCTTGGCGTCCATGACACGATCGCGCAGCGAGTCGGCCGAGAAGCCAGCGAAGACGACGGAGTGGACGGCGCCAATTCTGCTACAGGCGAGGAAGGCGATGAGTGCCTCAGGGATCATGGGCAGATAGATGGCGACGGTGTCTCCCTTGCGCACACCCATCTGCTTTAGGACGTAGGCGGTCTTGCAGACCTCGCGCAGAAGCTCGGCGTACGTCACATTGCGACCCTCGTTCGGCTCGTCGGCCTCGTAGATGATAGCGACCTTGTCGGGGTTCTTGATCGCATGGCGGTCGACGCAGTTGTACGAGGCGTTGAGCTCACCCTCCAGAAACCAGGCATTGTCGCCTCCTTCAAGGGAGCCGCTGTGTACCGTCTGGAAGTCCTTGCTCCAGGTGAGCAGCTCGCGGGCCAACCTCCCCCAAAACTTCTTTGGCTCTGTGATGGACTCCTTGTACAGCTGCTGGTACTCCTCGATGTCTGGTGGCACAGGCCGGGATTAGCACAGCTCGTGCGGCTCTCCACAACGTCCCTCTGGTGTTCCCATCCCGAGGGTGGGGGTTGCATTGCACTTACTGGTTAGATGCGGCTTGCTGGGGTGCTCTGTTGCATCCAGGTTAGCGCTTGATTTCCTTCGCGCACTGCCCCGCACGCCACTCAGATCTCGGCGGTTACGTACTGTCCAGCATCTTCTGGGGAGGATCTGTTCAAGGAGGGGCAGAAGCCGCTTGGTTAGCAACGAGTCCAGCAAATTTCGTGCTCATGGGAGCTCGCAACAACGAGCCCACAAGCCAATTGGGTTCATAGGCGCGACTCTGAGCTTACGAAAGGTGTCGACCTCATGGGCCTCGGCCACCACGGGGTTCTTGGGCGGTTCTCCAGCCATCACGGACGGACTGGCGGGGCAAAAATAGCTTTATCCAAGGGTCGGTTGCGCGGGCAAATCTCAAGCGTCTGCTGGCTGCCGCGGGGCGGGGGAGAAGATGTGCTCAAAGTTGGTACTGTCTTTCCAGGAAGCGGTGTCCAAGAATATAAGCACGACTGGTGGTGAATCAGTCGACTGAGAGGGCAAGAGAGGAACAACAGCAGATGGGGTGGGAAGGGAGGGAGGAGGCGATTATGTGAATCAACCGGGCACGCGAGGAATTAGAACGAAGGGGTCGCTTTTGTATTATGGGAGAACCCAGCATACCCGCCTGTATGGGCAAAAAGATGCATGGATAATGGATGCAGTCGATGGGGTGTGGGCGGTTTTCGACCCGGACAATGTACCGGTACCTTACTCCTACCCAGTGCTCTGCTCCCTACCAGATGCTACGGCTGTCACATTGATGAGCGCGCACGCGAGAATTGCAAAGCGGCGTATTTTTTGGAGAATGACCTATGTGGGTTCTCCTTCCGCCCGAACTAACCTTCCGTCACCCCAATCCTGGAGAACTCCCATGTTTCCGGAGGCGCCTAGCGGAAACGACTCTGAAGACGCCCGTTGGATTCGGCCCTGCGCGAATAACTGGCAATAGGATCCAATACATGAAGAATCTGTGATCTGCTATCTGTTGGCGATTCAACAAAAGGGAAGTGAAGACAAGGAATGCCCCGAGAGGCTTAAGCTAGGAACAGCCTAGCAGAAATTGCCTCGATGTGGAGTTCTCACGGCTCCTCCCTCCTCCGGACACGGCAGCTTGAGGCCCATCTGGAGATGAGTTGGAGCTCGGTGGGGGCCGTTTCGGTGTCTGCGAGCCACATGGGACAGGGATTACTCCTCTATGGACGGCAGGTTCCCCTCACAGGTGGTGCAGGTGCCAGGGACGTAGCACCTATCGTACCTGCCTCTAGGCCTTCGCTGCAACTCGCTGAAGTCGCAAAATGTTCTGGATATTGGGCAAACACTTTCGCAAATCACCCGCACAATATTCCCGGGTGACCTATTTTCTACTTCTGCCCCCGACACTTGGCACCCATCTCACAGGACGGCCTTGGATCGACTTCGTCCCCAACGACAACACCATGGAGGGAAGATGCGCGTCCATTGGCGCCGGGAGCTGGAGCCCGGCTTCGGTAAGCCAAGACTTTGATGCCGTTCAATATCGGCGCGGGGCGGCTCTTTGGCAAAACGGGACTATGACAAGGCAGGCTGCATCTCTGGCAAGTCCCGACAGCGTGGAGGAGGCCAAGTTGTATCAAGCTCCGCGGAGAACGACACAAGCAACTGCTTCGATGTCCGGGAAGGGATGCAAGGACGGCTTCCCGAATGCTTGATACAGCCACTGTGCAACCTGACCCGGCAACGCGTTGCCAACATCATATGGGCGAACCGTGGTTTTATAGTATCCTCAATCTGCAGGACCGACATGCGGTCTTCACAGCGAGCCCGGACGAGTCAACAACGGCCGGCTGCACCGGTCAAAGGAGTTGTGACATGCGATGTGCGGGGCAACTGAGGGGCCGCGTCGCGCTGCCTGAGTCGCAATCATCAGCAGCAACGAAATACGACTGTGGCAGGTAGAGTATACCACCAGACCAAGACGACTCCATCGCATGGATGTCCCGTTTCGCGGGGTGAGCCCTGTCCAGGACAGTGGCCACCCCGCACCAACGGGCCCCTCACCTTGGTCCGATCTGTGTCTTGGCCCGTCTTGGCCATACCGCACCCGGAGAGCACATTCTGGGGAAGTGACGGAAGAGGCGTTTGGTCCGTCGTGGGCGTGATGTTGGCGATCGCTCCTCCTGACGCTGCCTAGGATGCCGGCTGCGTTTTCCCTGGATCCCATTGGTTTCGTGGCACGCACCACAGGCCCTACCCAGAACGTGGGCATGGCCAACCTCCGCTGGCGCGAGCAGCGAGACCGTGTATCAGTACATAGTCCCGCACCGAGTACAAGCTCCTGTACACTAGACCGCAAGACGAAGGGGCCAAACAAAACAGCAGCGACCCCGTTTCGGACGCCAGGTAATAGTCTCCACTCTTGGCCAATATACCAATATTCTAGAATACGCGCTATCGCCATGCTAAGCCTGGCTCTGGATGGGGCACATCGGGGGGCATCGGAACTGTCAAGACGCGAGGATACGGTCCTCTCTGGTGATGAAAAGGGCAGAAAAGGGGTGTCCGAAGCCATCGTCTCCGGCGACCTCGGATAAAGTGCCGCTGGGCCGCGAGATGCCGTTCTCACCGGTGAGTCCATGGGGAGATTCTATGGATGTTCGCGGGGCACCCCGGCAAACCGTTGGTGAGGGGGCCGCCAGTGGCGAGGCGTGAAGGGGAAACTGACGACGGTGCCACTTCCCCGCGCCATCATCAGGTGTGCTGCTAGACATGCTTGATTACTCCCGCAGGACTGCAGCGCGACCATGTCCCACCGCCCGTATTGATACTACTGGTTCCTGACCATTGATGCTTACCTTAGTAACAAACTTGATAGCTGGGAAGCATCCGTTAGTCGGATCCCGTGGATTGGATCCCACAACAAAAAAGACTCGATAGCACAGCACAAGACGGTTGTAACCACCAGATACCGTGGGCCCGTCACACATCACACAGCATCATCACCCGTGGATCAGGAGCAAGGTTAGGGGTATAATCACGGGATAATAATTCCATGTCCATGTCCATATCCATCTCATCTGCCCTGTCCACATCCATCTATACTACACATAGATCTTCTGCTCGCCTTTCAATCTCCCTCCTACTTCCCATTTGGCCCCATCCTCCTGTATTGTCATGTGTGTTGACATTGCCCATCGTATATATCCCCTTACAAAAATAGCGATGAAGGCAAAAAACAACAGATGAGCCACCGCCTCCTAGAATATTATGTTGCTGAAAGAAAAAAGCAGAGCGAAAATAACAGAAACAGGAAACCATGTCAGTCAGGTGAATCACAGGCCGTGGTCGCATCCTCGGGAGGAGATAAGAAACATTTCAGGTTTGTGCCACCCTATTTTCCTCCCTCCATATCTTCTCATCCGCCATCCCATCCTCATCTTCCACCATGGCCCTTCCACAAAACACTTGCTCCCTCTCCCCTTGTCTCGTCTCTTCCCAAAAGACGAGCTGAAAGGTTGCCCTATCCCGACACTATATAGACAGAAGAATAATAACATTAGAAGAAAAAGAAAGGACAGCCCCGAACTCCATTTCCTCGCCATATGGGGGGGTAGTAGTTTGCCATGCAGTCCGTGAAATATCAAGTCCGGGAGCCAACACACCACCATGAAAAGGTCAACATACACAAGAAAACGAAACGAAGCGTTTGATACATAATCCACATGACGGCGCTGGGGGGTGATTGTAGCCCGCTAGCAACGAGCAGCAGAAAGCCTCCCAGTTGAGGAGGCGCCCGACCATCAAATGAGAGGACGGACATTGCCACCGTATAAAGAGAGCGGCCAGAAGCAAAAGAACAACTGACGCCGTGGCCGCGACAAGCGCGGCCGGGGGTACCCCGCCCCTCATCTAGAAGCAGTTGAGGCTGCCCTTCTTCTTTTTCTTGGAGATGGTGTTCATGCGCTCCTCAAGACGCGCGTGCGCGATCTCGGCGTCGCGACGTTTCCGCCGCTCCTCTTCCACTTGCTGAAGACTCCACCGGTTGTCCTGCTGCGGCTTCTCCTTGAGCTCTTTCATCTCCGTCTCCAGCTCGTTGGCACGTCTTCGCCAAGCGTCGCAGTCGGCCTTGATCTTGTTTTGCTGCCTCTCCAAATCGGTGAGCGCCTCCTCGAGTGTGGCCGTCAGCTGCTTCTCTGCCATTAGGTGCTTCTCGATGAGTCGGATGCGCGCCTCTTGGTCCTCTTGGATCTGGGAATGGCCGATGTCCTTGCTCGCCGGGCGCCCGGGGGTGGGAGATACGGCACCAGACGAGTTGCCTGGGAGCGGTGGCAGAGGAATTGCAGGAGGTGGTGACGGAAGAGAAGCGACGGATGGACTCTTCTTGAGGTGTCCATTTGAGTTGGACCTGTGGGGACCTTCGCTAACAACGCCATCGTATCTCGCCTGTAAGGGGTTAGCAATGAGTTGACTTTGCTGTGCAACTGGTGAGCATACCTGGAGGGAGGCATATTCCTCTTTGATGCTCTCGAGCTCAGTCTGTAACCTGAGTCTGGCAGAATTGGCCTCATCAAGCTTCGCATTTCGCTCCGACTGCAGCGTGGACAGCCTGTTAGTAGCAACCTGGGCTTGGTCGAAGTTGTTTTGAAGTTGATCCTCGAGCTCCTCGATAAGACGGGAGTTCTTCTTGTTTCTTGAATCAAGGTCGGCCATCTTCTTCTTGACCATGACAGCTTGCTCTTGAATCGGGGACTGGGTAGTCACTCTGCTGCCGTCTGCGAGTACCTCGGCTAGTGTCGCCTTGATTGTCTCTAGGTCACGCATGACAGTGTCGTTAATGCCGGACAGATCAACCACGTGGCGCTCAAGTTCGATACGCTTCTTCTGTTCTTGTGCAAGTGCTTTCTGGTCTGCGATCAAGTCCTCGATGCGTTCCGATATTCTCTCCACGCTGACGTCCAGTCCGAGAGCGAAGGCCACTTGTGTGGCAACCTTCATGAGCTCCTCGCGGGCCTCGGTAAGATCGCTATCAAGCTGTTTGATCTGGCTGGCGTGCTCCGCCTTGAGAGACGTGATCTTTGCTTCATAATCGTACGTGGTCGAAGTCCTCATCTCCTCCAGCTCCTTGACGTGCCTTGACTGGAGCTCGTGTGAGCTCTCCTGGTGCTGTTTGACTGATTGCTCATGGTCCTCCAATTGGCTCTCGAGCTTGGCGATAAGCTCCTTGTGGGCAGTCACCTCGCTCGAAGCCTGATCACGTTCCCGGGTGGCTAGATCAAGGAGTGCCTTTGTGGCAGCATGTTGCTGTTCAACTTCAGCAACCTTGGACGAGTTGGTCTTGATGATGTTATTGTAGCCATCGATTTCGGCACGCAAAGATTCCACAAGCTGCTGGTGTTTCGTCTCAAGCTCCTTGATCTCTTTGTCTTGAGCAGGCTTCTGTTGCTCAGCCTCGGCAAGCTTGGTGGTGAAGGTTGCAACTTGGCTCTCGAGTTCCCCAATCGTCTTCTTCATCTCTCCCTCAGCCGCCTGCATATTCTGCAGCGCAGTCGTGTGCTTCTCTTCCCAGTTGGCAAGCTCAGTCTCCAAGACCGAAATCTTCTTCCTCTGTGCCTCCCGCTGCTCCAGCAGCTCCTCGTCGGGATCGGCGCGTTCCTCTGTAGAGACAGTTGACTGCCTGAGAGATTCACGAAGCTCGGCAAGTTGCTGATGTAGCTCATTTTCACGTGCGGCGTGAGTCTGTTGAAGCTCCTTCATCTGTTTCTCGCTCTTGGCAAGCTGCTCTCTAAGCGTTGATACTACAGCCATGTCCATAGGAGAGGCTGCCTTCAAACTCGACCGTTCACGGGTTAAACCGGAGATGATTGCCATCTTCGTCTCCATCTCCTTCTTTGCCGAGGCTACATCTGCTTCGAGCTCCTGTATCCTTTCGGAACGAGCGTGAAGCTCGTGCATAGCGGCGTTCAAGTTGAGTTCGAAATTCTGCATCACATCAGGGTGATCCTCAAAGTTCTCAGCAGCGATATTCCGGAGCGAGGCAAAGGAGCGGTGGGCCCGGTCAATAATCATAACGTTCTGACTGGATTTGCGGCGAATGATAGGCGTGCTTGTCCTGGGAGAGGAGCCCTCAGAGTTAGCAGCCTGTGCCTTGGCGACCTCTGTCTTCAGCTCCTCCACCATGTCGAGGGTCTCCTGGTGCTTGTTCTCGAGCTGTGCATACCGCTCAGCGAGCTCCCGTTCAGCCGACGCCTTTTGCGCAGCGATCGACTTGAGCCGACCAAGCTCCGAGGTCAGGGGGTCGCCGTTAGTCTGCACATCAGACTCCGATCTGGGCACTGCAGTCTCAGTATCTGATTCGAGTAAAGTGGCGGGAGACTCCATTGCCGAGGATAGTTCAGAAGAGAGGGAGCGCGAAGAGGAAAAGTGCGTCCCATCTTTTGTCTCACTTGATCGAGCGTCGGACAAGAATGATGGGGGCCTCGTCTGGATTGGCGATGCCACCGAAAGGAGGGAGTCCCGTTGTCGACTGGGGTGTTTCGCCTCGTCGACTACGTCCTGCAGCTCGGCCAATGCCCGTAGGGCCTCTTCGTATTTACGGTGTAGGACATCGTATTCATACACCGTGCCCTCGTGCTCGACCCGTAGGTGAACAAGCTCCTGCGTGACCGACTCGAGCTTATCTGCCACGAACTTCGATTGTGCTGGGCTCGAGGGGTAGTCCTGCGCGTCGTCTCTCCCCGTAAGGTCGAGCTGGGAAGCCTTCGGTGTTGCTTCCTTTATCGGAGATTCCCCGTCAACTGGCGGCTGCCCTGAGGTCTCCTCCTCATCCTCCTCGCCACTCTCTGGGATAGGCTCCTCCATGTGACTGTGGCGGCTGACATGGCTCTGGCTGCGCGAGTGGTCCGCAAGACCCCTGCTGGCGGTGCGCCGGTGGCCAGCGCCGTTACTGAGAACAGGCTCCGGTTCTGCGGGCGGCGCGTCTTGTTGGATATGGTCGAGTTCGTACAGGAGCGAGTCAAGCTTACCGAGACTTCGCTGCCGCTCAACAACCTGCTCCAGCCGGTCAATCTCTCGCTGCATCAGCTCCGCATCCTGGTCGGCCTCCGCAAGACGCTCCTCGAGAGTGGAGATGTAATCCTCGCAAGACGCCTCATTTTCACGCACTCGGGCGATCTCCTTCCGCAGCTCCAAGATTATGGTGGCATTTTTTTCCTCGCCTGACGTGTGACCGTCGAGCTTGGCCTCCAGATCGTGGAGGTAGTTCTCGGTGCTTGCCTCGCGGTCCATCAGCTTTTGCAGTCGAGCCTGGAGTTGGTTGTTGATGGTCTCGGTATAGGCGCATTTAGTTTCTTTTTCCAGTAATGACGTCTCCGTGTTCGACAGGGTACCCCTGGTACTGGCAAGCGACTGCTCCAGAGCTTGAATAGTCTTCTCGTACTCAAGCACAACCTGCTCAACGGCTTGCGCAAAGCTGTTGGAACGATTTAACCGTTCTGTGGCACTGTCGCCCAGCGAGGACTCGAGTTGTAGGCTCTCGGCCAGCTCGTTGTCCCGGGCCTTGGCCATCTCGGCAATAAGCTTCGCGTGCCGCTGGCCCAGAGTCGTGTAATTTTCCTGGGCATCCAACAGCTGGTTCTGGAGCTCGACCTCCCGCTCGTTATGCCGCTCGGACCTCTCGCCTGCGGCCAGAGTGCGCCGCTCGCCCCCGCCCCGTTCAGCGCTCCGGATCTGCTCTCGCAGGAATGCCACCTCCGCCTTCAGGCGATCAATTATGGCTTGTTTATCGCCCTCCTCCACCTGCTGAATCCTCGGCTTACTCTGGATGGCTCGGGCCCTCTGTGCATATTGCACCGTATTGAGCGTCTCGCTCAGGTGGAATTCCGCTGGCGTCACGCAGGCAATCATGTAGGTGATTGCGTTCCCGCCCAACGAGTCCTGGAGCAGCCGAGTGAGCTTAGAGTCGCGATATGACACGTGTGAGCCGGGCTGGCGTGATGACAGCTGCGAGATGACCTTGCCCAGCGCCGCTAGGCCCGCGTTGATCGATATGCCCTCCTTGGCCCGCTCGCCCTGCGCGCCTGTGTTCTTCAGACGTTCGCTGCCGGCTAAATCGACAAAGTGCATTTTGCTGTCGGTTGTGACCCAGTTTTCAGTCCCTGTCATGGCCTCCAGGGGTACCGAGAACCGCTTCTCTGCCGCAGTGGTCGCCACCTTGTTCTTCCGTTGAATCAGGTTAAGACTGAACACGGCGTGTGAGCGCGAAGATCTTGCGTTTATCGCTGTTGCGTCCGTCTGGCGCAGTGTGGACCCCTGGTTGAGGGCGTTCATCAGATCCTCCACCGAGTTGATCTCAACTTGTCGCAGCCCCGTTAGGATAATGTTGCCCTTCACATCTTCGCGGATCGTAACCGTGCCTCGTTCGTGTGCGGGTACATGCTCCGGTATCAGCAAATCTCGTAGTTGCTCGTTGTAGATCTCTACATATGTCGCCATGAGAGTCCACGTCTTCTCGGCTCGGTTGAGGCTAGCTGCCTGCGCAGAATAGCGGGCGGGCGCCCGAAGCTGCGACATGGAAGCCCGGTTGGGGTTCCCCTTGGGGCCTTCGAGCGCTTCGAAGAGCGCAGTTCCAGCACGAGGAATGACACCTGAAGTCAAGAGTCAGTAACTGGTGGTCGCGTCCAGGGCGACATGCGCGGTGGATATTCGCCAAAACAGTGGGCTGGAAAGACTCACCCATAATATCTAAGTCGTCCTGCTCAACGGGGCCAGACGTGCCCATCGTGTACGACTTGCCCGCGCCGGACTGGCCGTACGCGAGGAGGGAGACATTGTACCCCTGCGTGAAGGCATTGACACAATCCTCGAGATATTCCCATACCCCGGCCTGGTCAACCTCGGGGCCAAAAACTCTGTCGAAAACGAAAAGCTTGCGTCCCTGCGGCGCATCGATGGACAGGCTCGTCTCGGAATTAATTTGCACCATAGATCGCTGGAAGCGTTGTGGGATGAGGTCGAAGCCCGGATCGGAGGGATTCAGCGGCGGGCGGACGCGAACAGCTAATGCGGAAAGAGAAGGTATTGTCAGACGCAGGTACGCGAGACACGAAGCACACGCACGACACGCGCGTGGCGACGCGGACGGGAAGAAAGCTCAAGGTAACGATGCACTTACCAACTTTGACCGACGTCCTGCCATCGTCGTCTGAGGCTCTGCTGCCGCCGCCCGCCTTGCTGTGCACACTCATGCGGCTGCTGCTTCTCGGCGCTGGTCGGACCATGGCGCTGAGTGGCCGTTGCGGGAGTGTTCCCGGTGAAGCTGGTGGTGAGGCCATTCTCCCGGGGCGGAAATGGGCGGTGTCTCGTTAAGTAAGTCAAGGGGGCCTCTAACCCAGGGCCTCTAGGCGTGTCTAGCCTGTAGCCCAGTAACCAGCGGCGTCGACGGCGCGGCCCACTCCTCCCTTCAGGTCGGGTTCCACCCAAGCTCAGGCAATTGTGCAATTGGCGAACTGGCGACGGGAGAGACCGACGGCACAATTCGACACCCGGCGAGCTGGGCTAGTCGCGCTGAGAGCCGTCTAGTCGCTAGTTGGCGTGCAGGTGTCTGGCTGTTTGGAATGCGAACGGGAGGCAGAATTCAATAGCAGGCACCCCGCGAGCGAGGGTTTATGCTTTGGCTCCCGCAAGCGTCATCCGGTATATCCCACGAGGCTAGAAACGAGGATTTTCCTGTCTTGTCGCGCGGGTATTTTTGGGGAAAATGCTCTGGCTGGAGGCGTTTGGGAATCCCCTTGTTTATTTGATTGCGCCGACCGGGGTGGGCAAATTACAGACGCGTCCCCTGAAAGGATGCTGGGGTTTGCTTCGGGGCGCCTGGGTCAACTGGGGTGCCCGATTGGGATCCTTCGTCGCAATAAAGTTGTCAAAAGTTGGGGCGGGACGAACACACAGCGAACCGGGCAAGCTGTTGCGAGAGACACAGCTGAGACGCGAGTCGTAACCTCGACCAGCTCGATGATGCGGTCAAGTCGTTCAGTCGTTGCAGAGGCCCCGGCCACATAAATCAAGGAGGGAAGAGTTTTTTTCTTCTTTTCTCTTCTCACCACATCCGAGACCTTATCGCAAGCGCCAAAGAGGAAGGGCGAGAAGCGAGCTAGAAAAAAAGAAAAGGGGACTGAGCGAAAAAAGGAGGATTACGACCAGTCACGAACAGGCCAGGTTCAGTGCAAATCCACCACCATTTGTGGAAAGCTGCACCGCAACAGTCTCGAGTGCTCGCCAGCAGTCTTGCATGCGACGAATGTGTCAATGCAGCGAGCGAAAAGGGCAGCTGTCGCAGTCGTTTCGATGAGAGCGGGTGATGAGCTGCGAGCAGCAAGCGGGTCAGGTCCATGCGGGCGTTAGCTGCTACTTGTTGCAGATGGCTGCGTCCCCAATCGGGCTAGTCGGCTTCCACCTCAGACCTCAGATGAACATTGAGTTCACACCCGGACCACCAACTCGGGACCATCGGCCGAGGCGCAGAGCCTAAAAACGCTGGCCGATGCGCTCGTGAGAAACAGTCGTGTCGTCACTCGTCCCATCGCTAGGAACTCTCCATCAGCCCCCCTCCGTTCCTCGAAGTGGGCGTACCCAACTGGCCTGGATACCAGCGCCCCGTCTGCCCGTTTGCTCTCCGCTCAGGGGTGCAGCAAAGGCCCAGCAAAAGATCAAGCGTGAATGGACAAGGCGAGTTAGCGGCATTGCATCCCACCATCCCACGCCATTCCCACCACTCAGGCCAGCCCAAGATACTCTTATAGGCCTGGGAAGGGCACAGAGGGCGTCCATCTGCAGGCACACTGAAAGATTGCCCAATGAGCTGGGTGCCTCTCGGCATTGGTGTGCATCCCATCCCCCATCCATGGATCTCGGCAGACTCAGGGTCTGTCGCCTGCCGTGTCTGCTCATTTCCAGCTTCAGACCACACATCCCGAAGTCTTTGGTAAAAACTAGGCAGCGCGACAGCTATTACATTTCTCGCCCCGACGGTCGCGCGACCTGCTGCAGAGCGGTAAGATTGGCAAGAGAGAACCTAACGAACTACAAAGTATAGTGGGTGGGGTTGGTGCCTCTGGAGTCTGGGCTCGGGGTGGGTTTGAGGGAACGAACGGCATCCACCACAGTTGCGGTTGCAGCCCCCCCACCCCAAAAGCAACATGTACAAACGGTTCATCAAACGCTCTCGAAGATATGTCGGTGGATCCGCAAGCAAGCGAATGCTATACGTTCTGTACAACCTACCTCACCAATTCCTCCGCCCACGCGGTGCCTCGCATTTGATTGCCTTGTTTGACATTTCGCTCAGAAATAGTAGCTCCGTTTGCTACGCACTCTTGGGCTCCGGGATGGAGGCAAAGAGTCAGGAGAAAGGGATACTCTGCCACATCTGGTAAGCCACCGCAGGAAGCTCCCGACGGCTGCCGCCAAACAGCGGGACCTTCAAAGAGAAGAACAGGGCCTGTCACGGCCGCGGGGGTTGGCTTTCGCATTGGCCTGGGCTCCCCTCCTTTCTTCTGGCTGGTGCCTTCACCCACAGCTTGGTTACCAACGCTAGCAAGGGGTTGGGGTTGTTGTTCTGATTTCTCAGCGCCGTTTGATCTCGGCTGGCAGTCTGCGGACCGTCCCCTGTGATAAGCCGGGGAGGATTCGTCACAACGGTAGAGTACCTAGCAGCAGTGTGGGCATTGGACAACCTTACTGCCCTTGCCCAGCTCTCTCACCTTGCCAGCCACGGCGCCCGGCCTCTCGAAAGGCAAACCGAAAATCAAGGCGGGGTCGTCTATTACCTATGCACGGAGCCGCTCCGTAGACGGCAGGCCGTCCAGCCCGCAGGAAGATTTGTTCTTCTCGAATCTCCAAATTGCGGGGGAACACCACAGCCAGACCCCCATCATGAAGTCCGTGACCACCACTTTTCAAGACTGATAGGCTGGACCAAACTGTGGAATCTCCGGACGGCGCCGGCACATCACGCAGCAGGACGGAACAAATACGCAGTCAAGAATGTGGAGGATTTGGTCCGCACGGCTAGGGTTTGCGTTGGGTGTGGCACCCCTAAAAACGAAGGATTGAACCCTTTGTCAGTCCAACGGCTGCAAACTGTAGAGCACATACCTACTACCTGTTTGATGAAAACATCTGCGGTGCGCCAGCAAACCGATACGTGGCGATTGTCTTCGTGGCTGGTGTTCCCGCATCGCATATGCCGCCTGAGATCGCTTCTTCAAATCCCGGGATGGCGCACAAGCAAAGATGAGCAGCATGGCCTGGAGGGCGAACCCTCCCGTCAGTATCCATGGCTGTTAAACATAGCTCTGCCGCACTTCATGCATGCTGGCCGGGAGTCGCACGATGGGTCATGGCGTACATGGCATATCAAGTTGCTGTCGTACTTAGTTTGAGAGTGGTGTCGCAGCCCGAGGTTATGAGTGGCCGAGGTTATGAGCCCCTCCCTACTTCAATCAGTTGACAAGTTCTAAGAGCCAGGGAGGCGATAGAAAAAGGGCCGAGACGAAGCTTGTATCCGTCGAGGCTGACGGTCAGACACCTCGGTGGCCACCAAGCTGCCCGAAGGCGCATTTTGCCACACACTAACAGGCAAACACCGTCTTTCTTACTCTCAACCTGTTCTTGCCATGGGGCATTTCCCAGCCGCTGGAGTTTCCCATAAGGGCGGCGTATTTTCGACAGTCTTTGCGCTGCAAATCGAGTGGCTGTCGATACCACCCACTGACCAAGTCACCATCCCTGCTACAGTCGTCGTCGCTTCCTGCCTGTGAACCTACCCCTCCGCCCGTGCGCAACGCTAACGGTGCATCGAAACACAGCTCAAGCGGCGATGCTGTTGGGACGAGGATTGTGATCCCACTTCATGGTCTTTTTTGGGCAAAATGTTTCGTCTCACCACGTGTTTGTAGAATTTCCCGATTCCAAACTGAGCAAGGCGCAGTCTTGACTGTGATGGGCGATGGTAACGGGCGTTGGGGCTGACGGAAAATGTGTCGGAGGCTCGAAGGTGTGTGGTGGGCGGGCTGATCCGATTCGCTGCTGACCTTTGGACAAAACGGGTTCGGAGATGGAGAGTGACTGCATCCATGCGGGTGCCCTCGAGTCCGTCTTCCTTACGCAGTGCTCGGTTCTTGAACCCCGAGCGGTGATGCTTGCGTGATATGGCTAGGTTGATCCTGAATACCAAGGCCCTTTTTCGGCGAGAGACGGTTAGTAATGAGTTGACATGACAATTGTAAATTGATTGACGATGTTGAGCAAGCAAGAGCGGAGCCACAGCCGTGTAAGTGGGAGGTGGGTCCAATTAAAGCTGTAGTCACGTGAGTCGTGTCGAAGTCGCGCTTTCCAGTCGCGTCGTCCCAGCAATTGTTGATTCACGGGGTAAGCACTTCGAAAAGGCAGTGTTCGCTCCAAAACTGGGCTTCACTGACCGGTTCCGTTCAGCAGCGCCGCTCTCCTTTGTGCTTTTCATATGGCCTACAAATCATCCATCTGCGCACACCGACAACAATGCCCGCGGAGGTGATCTCGTTGCTCTCCTCGAGCCCTGCTCTTACTGCGACACAGCCGCTGGTGCCAACCGGAAAGAGGACGTCTCCACATCTCTCAAAGCCAAGTGCTACCGTTCCAGCCAGTCTGCGGCTCCCAGTGGATGACTTCGACGACGAATTTGAGGCATTCGACCTTATTGCCCACAGCCAGAACAGCGGCATTATTCCCAGGTCGAGTCTTGGTGGCAGTCACGTGTCCAAGCCCTCGAAGGCCAATGCAAGGGAGCCAATTGAAACGGATCCTATCTCTCTTCTCTCGGATGATGACCACAGCAGTATCCGGGATAGCCGCCGAAATGGTGACAGCGCTGGACTTGATGGCCCCAGCCCAAAGAGGGCACGCTTGACTCCTCCAGGCGAGTATTCCAAGCGCCCGGAGGCATTCCAGAATTGGAACTTTAGTCGCTTGAACTCTACTGCGAATACACATGGTACAAAGTCGAAGTCGGGCTATCATGATCACGAAATTGAGGACGACACTTTTGCCAGCTCACCTCCAAGGCAAAAGGAGAACAAGTCAACATCAGCCGGCTCAAAACGCGCCGTAATAGACGATGATCTAGATCCCTTTGCGAGCAGCCCCCCCAAACGCAATGTTTATCAACCAGAAGCACCGCCGAAAAGGGCGGTGGCGTGGGACCCAATCTCGAGCTCTGCTCCATTGCTGAATAGAAAGGACAGCATGGCCCAGACCAAGCCTCGAGCATTACAGCGAGTCCAGTCTGAGATCATTGCCCTCGATGACTCTGATGATTCCGTGAGCCGTCAGGGGTCGGATGAGGAGGAGGACTTCCCGGATCTTGCTAACCTTAATGCGGCTGAGCTTCGACGACTGAAGGGTAAATATATGGCCGCTTCACGCCCGCCGCTTAAGCCGGCAGCAAAAGCACGCATCAGGAAGCCTACCTCCGGCAGTCAAGCAAGAGCCCCGGCTGCAAAGAAGTGCACCGAGGAGAGGCAAAAGGAGAATGATGAGAAGGCCGCTATGCGAGAAGCTGAGAAAGCGCGCAAACAGAAGGAGAAGGACCGGCAACGAGAAGAAAAGGCGCTTGAGAAACAAAAGGCTGCGGCTCTTGCTGAGGTGAACAAGGTCCGGACAGACAAGAAGGTCTCTACGCCAGAAATGATCGTCGATCTCCCATCGAGCCTTCACCCGACCATCAAAGTCCAAGCAGAAACGCTGCTGCAGGACCTTGATGTAGAATCCTCCTCTTGGAACCCGCCTGTCGAGAACGTGGTGAGGTGGCGAAGGAAGGTTAGGAGTCGGTGGGACGAAGAATTCGAGCGCTGGGAACCCATTCCCATGAGGATCGAACGCGAAACATATGCGATGGTTATCATGCCGGCTGCCCAGTTTATTCAGCTCGCGCTGGCCACGGAAGGTACTGACTTGGATACGCATGTTGCACAAACAGTATCCCAATTCCCAGGCCACACAGTCATATACATGCTCGAAGGTTTGACGCCCTGGATCCGCAAAAACCGGAACGTCCGCAACCGCCAGTTTGTCTCGGCCGTGCGGAGTGGTTTGAACGATGGGGAGCCTGCCGAGGCACCACCAAACGGGAGTCAGCCCCGTCGCCGCAAGAAGGCAGCAGATCAGCAGCAATATATCGACGAAGACATGATCGAGGACGCACTGTTGCAGATGCAGGTGCTGCACGGCGTTCTGATTCACCACACCGCGGCTCAGATCGAGACGGCGCAGTGGATCGCCACCTTCACGCAGCACATCAGTACAGTACCATACCGTCGTCAGCGTGAAGAAACCAATGCTGCCTCTGCCGGCTTCTGCATGGACACTGGTCAGGTCCGCACCGGCGACGGCCCCCGCGACACTTACCTACGCATGCTGCAGGAGGTTGGTCGCATCACGGCCCCTATAGCGTACGGGATCGCGGGCGAGTTTCCGACTGTTCCTCAGCTTGTGGCAGGGTTGGAGCAAAACGGCCCTCTCGTTCTCGAGAGGGTTAGAAAGAGTGCAAACAAGGACGGCGCGTTTTCGGACCGCGTGATTGGGCCAGCGGTGAGCAAAAGGCTGCACAAGATATTCATAGGGACAGACGAAACAAGTACCGATATCTAGACTCGACGAGGGAGCCTCTGTGGAGGACATCTCGGAAATGGGAGCAAGGGATCCCCAGGCTCCTACAAATATACTCGTGTACTACGCTGAGAAGCTGCTTGATAATTGCCTGAAGTTAGAAAGCTGGCAGTATAGATCAGCTGGTGTTTAGATTATAACAGTGTTATGATATCACTTGATATGAAGGGACGCGGCGTTGTTGATGGTAGATGTAGTTGTATTATATTGCCGGGATTATAATATCTTCCTGACGAAAAAGAATCGACTGAAGAGGACTAGCAAAACCAGGTGCTACTTCTCAAATGTGAAACATACGCAGCATTTGCAACTCATAGAAGTTGAAGCAGAAGAGCACTTGATTCCAATACTTACCCCTCTCTCTCTCTTTCCAAGAGGAGAGGGGTCTTTTACCAATGCTTCTACTGACCAGAGTGCCAGCTCACCTCGCAGAGGTGAAGCCTGGTACGAGTGGGTCTAACGACGGCAGTCTACAGATACAAACAGAGGTGTAAACAGAGATGAAGGGGAGACTCAATCCAACTATAGAGGGCAGAGAAGGGCATCCCCAAGACCCGAGCACTTCGTGTCATATGTTGAACAAAAACCACATCAGTCGAGTCCCACCACAAAGGTAGGTCGGGTAACCCAAGAGGCATCTGGGCCCAAAAAGGTGCCTCAGTAACAGCCATGGAGGTTGTATTAGCCGGAGGTTAGTTGCCGAGTAGTTTTCACATCTAATATGCGTTGCCTTTCATACCTGTTTTGTGTATGTTTTAAACCTGATCCAACCCCTTCTCCATCTATTCACTGAACCATTTCCTAGGTATTATCTACCCACTCCATACCTGCCCTAGAATATATTCAGAACCAGATGGCAACATTATTGCGAACCCATTGCTAACCGTTGCTTATCCGTTTCTTACCCGTTTCTTACCCGTTTCTTACCCGTTTCTTACCGGTCACTTACTCCTTGATCGTATGTAGCATCAACATGGGCGGTTTGAATCACACGCATGAGCAGCTTCTCAAGTTCGCCAGTTCTCAACAGCCTGAATACCCCCATTCAACTCCTCCCGATACACCCAACTCAGTCTCGGTACAACGGGATCCTGCCTCTGAGCTCAACAATCAACGATAGAGACGGCAAGACTTACCTCACGCAACATACACCCGATTCAGCACAGAAAGCAGCCTCATACAGTAGGAGACACAATTACTTATGTCAAATAATCGTTCAATTTGACAGATCTCCCATGCTATGGACCAAACTCCGCCAAAACCCCCAACTCCAATGCTGAGAAATGCCCCGCTACCTAACAATGCTGAAGCAGTCGCTACCATTCACCATTTTATTTCTGTTCGAGCAACAGTTTAAGCGCCTGCACCGTGACCTCCACCACCTCTGACCTCCTGTTCTTCTTAGCACAGTCCGTCAGGGCCTGAACAGCCCCAGCCTCAAGTAACTTTTCTCTTGCCAACTTGCCTGCCTCCCCATCTGCCGCTACCATGTTGTAGACGACGAAGGCGCCTCTGTGCCGTAGATCCTCACTCTCTTCGCCACATAGCCCCAGGATGATTTCCGGCCCACGATCACGCGTAGCGATTGCTCGTACGATAGATTCGTAGCCGGTCAAACTCGCCAAAGCCCCGCCAGCTGCGCTTCGAGTGGCGGTATCCTCGGCGTCAGCGAGTGCCACCAAAATCTTGAGACGGTTATTTGCTTTGGTCGTGCCATCCCCATACAGGGCAATGGCGTCGGTAGGGCTTTGGACGAGGTTGCAGATAAGCTCCACCGCGGCAGTCGTGACACGCGCGTTTGGGCTCAGGAGTTGGTCCTCGATGTCATCCCAGGCAAGGCGAACGATAGCGTGGCGGGTTTCGTCGTCCGTAGAGGCCAAATTAGTTAGTGCCATCAGGGCTTCGAAAGTGGGGAGGAGGTCTCGCGTCTCGGCATCTGGGTCTGGGGCAATAATGGAAGTCAAGGGCCTTATTGCATTGCTCTGGGGAATCGGACGGTTCCCGCCGAAAACGATGGTTGGATTTGTCGAGATAAGGATGCGGGCCAAAGCTTGCGCAGCAGCACGACGGACCTTTTGATCACGTTCGGGGAGGGCCGCCCAAGCAGCAATGAGCAAGCGAACTGCACCCTGCTGGGCGAGCTGGCCGCGCAGAGAAATGGTTGTGGAGAGTGCAAATAGGATGGATACGATGAGTGACAGTGACGCTAGGGAACCATTCTTGCTGTGTGAAACAAGAACGGGGGTAAGGCCGGCTTCAAAGACACGTTTGCAGCGCTCCGTCGTATGCTCGTGATCATTGAGCGGTTCTGGTTGCAGCTTCCCAGCGGCATTTGCATATGCCTTCAGCTGGGTCATTCTCTTCTCTTCTTCCGTCTGTACGGGTCTGAATACTGTCAGGTTCATAAAAATGCTGAGGGCACCGTACGTCAGGGGTGACTTGGGCGGCGCGTTTTCGAGTGTCTTGACGAGAGTTTCCAGGAGTTCTTTGTTCTTCGAGATATCCTCTTTGACCTTTGGTTGCAGCGAAGCGTATGCCAACCCCTCGATTGAGGACTGGGTCGACTGTCCCGGGTCTGTAAGAAGGGTTTTCGTGAACATTTTGGAGAGATCTTCAACGCTTGTTGTGGCCGGCTGTATCCGGGGTTCGGACCCATCGGGGGGTTTCGAGGTTTGGACTGCCTTCACGCCAGATGTCAGCCGGACATCAGCACGAGACAGCGGCGGAGTCGGAAGGAAGTGTGAGAACGTGGTTGCTAACCCTGAGTTTAGCCAAGACAACGGCTGCCAGGTTCTGGACCTGCAGGGAATGCCTCCTCATAGTGATGGAGCCTTCCTGGATACCAGGCTCGGCATGGTGCAGAGCCTTGACGACTTCCTCGGGGTCCTGGTCGATGATCTCCTCGAGCCACTCGGCGCAATACTTCTGTACGGCTTCCCGACATAGCGAGTGCATGCAAGCGGCATTAAGCATCTCAAGACATGCAGTTTCCACCTTTCTGCTCTTCCACTTCCGCCTCATAAGCGGACCTAGACTAGCGAGGAAGCCTTCGCTGAGAAATAGCTCGGACGTAAGGTCGGGAACGATCGGGAAGATGGCGGCGGCAACACAGAAAGCGACAATGAAATCATCGTACGTGCCCCTACGAACTCTGTCGTTGAAAAACTCCGCCAGCTTCTTACTCCCATCGTCGCCGGATGCCTTGAGATATTCCGACGTACAGAGCGCGGCGTGGCCTCGGACAATATCGGGTTGCCTCATGTCGAGGTAGCATAGGATGGTGTCGACACAGTCCCCATCAATAACGCCAGTAATGGACGGCTCGCCCTTTTTTACGAGCTCGATATCATCGTGGAGTAGCTTGGTCAGCTTCCCGAGTTCGGCGACCGTTTCCTCATCCTCTTTCCCGCCTTCCATCAACCGTGCGAAGAGGAGCAGGGTCTGATCCTGCCTCCCGAGCTCCGACGGTTGCGGAGGGGCAGCCGTATTGGTAGCAGCCGTCGCCATGCCGAGGCCGAAAATGGGCGCAGTCGAGGCTTGCGGAGGGTCTGTATGGTTTCGGGGGTGCCGGTTATGGAGGGGCGGGTGCCGGGATTATAGGCGAGATGGCGGGATGGCGGGATGGTTTGTTCAGGCGAGCCGCTGAAACCTCCGGATCGACGTCTTGTCTTGGGGGTTTGTGTGAGGATCGGACAGGCGAGAAGACTGAGAGGACGGAAAGGTAAGCACGTTGGGGCGCAGAGGAGGGGAGGGGACCGAGGATTAATGGTCTTATCTGCCACACTGAAACTTGAGCAGGTCGCCCCCAAACTGAGCGGCTCCGGTGCAGCGTGCGTGGTCTAGAATCGCGCATGCAAGCTTGCCTTGACACGACAGCGGCGGGACGGCGTCCCACAAAGCATCTGATTGCCCCGCCATCCATCGGTCACCCCACCCTTGGTGCCAAGACATGGAGACAGAGTGGGGGAGTGGTTTTCCCCGGGACGCACACCCTCCATCGGGCAGGTTACGGCGACTCCTTTTCAATAACGAGCAGCGCGGCTTCCAGCCCGGCTAGCTCAATCGGTAGAGCGTGAGACTCTTAAGGAGAAAACTCTGACATCTCAAGGTTGTGGGTTCGACCCCCACGTCGGGCTCAATCCCCGTCGCGCAATCACTTTTTTTACACTTTTGAGGGGTTTGTTTCTCCTCCTTCACTTCACAAAGAAAAATCTCTCATTTTGTTTTTGCTTCATTTTTTGCCTCGTTGCGCTATTATGTCTCAGCTTACATGGAAACACCCGTCTAAAATTTCTCCACATACGGCCTCAGATCCAGCTCCTGCGTGAAGCTCGACCGGTGTTGCGTATGCAAATACCAGAAGCTGTCGGCAATTCCATCAGGGCTGATCTTGCTGTCTTCCTTCCCGTCGTTTACCACCCACTCCTTCGTGCGCGGAATGTCGATGACACCGTCGATGATGGTATGGGCAACATGAACTCCTCTGGGATGGAACTCACGCGAGAGGGACTGGGTGAGGGCGCGCACGGCGAATTTGCTCGCAGCAAAGATTGCGAAGCGTGCTGAGCCCCGGACCGATGCCGTCGCGCCCGTAACGATAAGCGTAGGCGGATGCGGCGAGTCCGAGACAGATTCAAGCAGCTGAGGCAGGGTCTGCTGGGCAAAGTTGAATAGGCCTTTTCTAAGGCAGGGGTTAGTTAGGCCCTTAGTACATAGTCGTTCGGGAGGGGCCAGTTACACATTGGAGGCCAGCGCGTTATCCAAGTCCTCAGCCTTGAGCTCGAGGAACGGCTTCACGGCGAATCCAGCTCCGACGTTGACTGGACATCGCATCAGTCATGTATGGCCTAAGGACAGAGGCTGAGGAAAGAGTTCAAGTGCATACAAACAGCTGCGGCCAGCTTCTTGCCGGGGAACTCCTTCTTAATCAGTTCGAAGGCAGCCTTTACCGAAGCCTCATCAGATGTATCGGCGCTGATGCCAATGGCCTGGCCACCTGACTGCTTGATCTCGGCGACGATGTCGTTGTAGCTCTCTGGCTTGCGGGCCAAGACCGCTACAGGGTACGCCTTGGCAAAGCGCAGAGCGACAGATCGGCCCGTCCCGGCGCCAACTCCAGCGACAACTGCGAAGAAGGTCTTTGAAGCCATGATGAATGAGTTTTGATGTGTTGGAGAGGTTATACTCCTCAGAAGTGCCAGTTGCAGGGTATTATCAACTTATATGGACAATGATCACCAACTAACATCTCCGGATTGCGTGTTCTTGTATTAATAAGACCATCCGCCGTCACTCCCCTCCCGACGAATAAGACCCCGCTTCCGGCCGGCTCGGTGTACCGAAGTGCAGAGCGGCGTGATTAATAATGCATTTGTATGTGTAAAGCTTACAACCGGATGATGAAATTCTGCCAGCATCGACTCAAGGCCGACAAAGAGCACACCCACGGATTTGAACCCCTCATGTCGTTGCTGTTGAGAGAGCATGCAAATTGAGGCTCAAAGTCTCGCCGTCTTTGATGGTGGGCGAACTGGGGAAGCGTTGACATGAATATGCCAAGCTCTGCGGCCCGTGCGCTACGTGGCGTCGGCAAGCATTATTCTGGCCCCTGTCCACTTCAACCACGTCCAAGTCGCGTTTCGTTCACGAAGCTTGGCCGTTGCTTGGAGAAAGAAACCAGCATCCGTTTGTTTCCAAACAAAATGCCAAAGCTATTACTCCGTGTATTCCTGAGCTTGGGTCTGCCTGTAATGGTTTAATTGGTGGCAGTTCTCCCAATAACTACCTACACCGCTCATGGTGGGTGAGTTGACGCAGAGAGCAAATACTCGGTCGTTCGCTATCTTGTGTCGGGTTTTAAGACTGCCAACAAAGACACCAGCACTCGAAAGCCATGCCTTACGATCCAGAATACGATGATGGACATATATCCACTGATACGCACACATTAGGTGGTGTTGGAGAGCACATAGAACCTTCTTCCAACAATGGGACAACCATGCCTTATGTCACGACAGGCCAGGACGAATGGGGTGATGAGCTGGGGGAGGAGTACTCAGATGAAGAGATGCTCACCTTACCAGTCCAGGACGACCTGGAGCCGGATCAGGCCCTCGCTGGTCTTTCTCAACTGTCAGGGAAGGCACTCTCTCTCTCCCCACCACTGCAGCCTTCGCAGAACCCAACACCCCAGGCTTCTATTTTAACAGCCAAGAGGGTCGCCGTGGTGCTTCACTCCAGTCCCAAAAAAGGCGAATACACCGCAATGGCTGGAGACGACGAAGACATTCTCATCACCTCTGACCTCACGCCGCAGCTGAAGAAGCCATCGGGCGATGCGCTTCCCCAGGATTCCGGTGCTGCTTTCCCCTCCGAGCCCACGCCAATACCCTTCCCTCCCCCGACTATCGCTTCTCAACAAACCATCACTCCTCAGCCAAAGAAACGCGGTCGGCCTGTCGGGTGGAGACCGGGCAGTGGTCCTTACTCGGCACTTTCTGGCGGCGTTGCCGGACCGCCGCGCCCCAAGCCGCCGAAACCTCCAAAGGTGCCAGGCGAAGCGAAACGCAGAGGACGACCCCCCCGGGCGCCGTCCCTCACGGCGCGCCAAGTTTACCTGGAGAGCAACCCGAAGTTCCCCGTCTTCCCCTGCGAATGGGAGGGCTGTCCTGCCCAGCTCCAAAACTACGAAACTCTGCGGGCACACGTCTTGATCGTTCATGGCAGGTCCGGCACCTGCAAGTGGGCAGACTGCGCGGCAAAACACCCCGAGCCGCTTCAGTTACCAGGAGAGAAATTTGGAGAGCACGTGGAAAAGAAGCACCTCATACAGGTCCTCTGGCAGCGAGGCGAAGGGCCAAAGAACACGTCTATTCCGTCTCCCTGGATCTCGGCACCTGCCACCAACGAGTCGACGTGGTTGTACAACGCGAACGGCGAGCAGGTGACGCCGCAGATCGGACTGCAGGTGGAGACTGACGAGGAGCGCAAAAAGCGGCGCGCTCAGCTGGATAGACTGATGAACCAGCGTGACAGCAATGCGGCCCCCGAGCCGATTCACACACTTGAGGAAAACGAAGGAATAGCGCAGGCGGAGATCAAAAGGAAGCAGAAGAAGAGGATGTTTCGCGACTATCAAGCTCAGGTCATGGGTGCCAACGACCAGCCACCTCGATACGGCCCCGAGTGGAAGGGTCTATTAGTGAAGGTCCCGATACATCATGATTAACTTGTGGTCTGGTAGTTGTTGTTGCGGTGGCGGCGGCTGGGTTTAGGAAACACGGAACATGCGGAGTTGGGTAGGCTGGAAGGGATGCCGGAGGCCGGACTCTATACGGAGCCGACTTCTTCCCCGCAGACTGGGAAGACATCGGGAGCTAGGTCGCTCGCCGGCGATACGGGCTATGGCAGTTGGATTGTATTTGAGGAGCAGTACTCCACATACCGAGAGAGTTTCTCCTAGCGGATTTACTTACGATATCGGTCAGACCTCTGTCTGCGGGTTTCCAGATATGCACACTCCGACTCACGACCAAAAAGGGTCGCAGAGGCCGTCTTGGAGCAAAAACAAGCCAGAGAAGGCAGATGGACGGAAGCTGATTGCTTGCACACCATGAACGTAGCGTTGTGCTTGTAATATAACATCAACATCTGAACAAATCCCCTGATTGAGTCTTTTTGCCCGGATGGGAGGCTAGATCTAATAAAAAACCCCGCCCGGTACCACCGATAAGTAGCTACTGCAGCGGCCACGGCATCTTACCCCGGAAATCCGGGTCGCTTTGCCACTTGCCTGCGTACATAGTGCATCTGCGGGACTATTCTCGAAATCACTCTAGGGCCGGCTGCAGGTCTTGGTTTGTAAGCCCGCTAGAGGAGTTGGGGGACGGGAAATGGCTCACAAAAAAACTTTGCCTCCAACTCTCTCTGTTCTGTCCGTCGACCCATTGCGGAAGGTGGCTGGCTGGTTGGTTGGGGAATACGCAATCCCTAGCGTATTGTTATCACTGGTGTTGTATGAGTGTGTCTAGACTCTGGTTGCGATGGATCGATACGGGCAAGATAGCCTGTGAAGAATAACGCCTTATTATGAGGTGATTTCTCTTGGTATGCGCATGCTTCCTCAATGAATAGACGCAACAGGTAGGTCGGCATAGAATGGGTCTTGGTCTCCTCACGTTCTGCGGGGGAGGCGAGTGGACCTGCGGGCAAGGTTAGCCTCAGGAGAACTAAAACATCCCATCCCAACCCCGTGGGAACGCCGCGAAGCGGAAACAACTTGGCGACCGAGTGAGCGTCCCCTGGAGGTCTCGACTCGCGGATTTGCGGCGCCGGCTTCGGCCATTTCAGTAGCGGCCGTGCCGTCTCTGGTTTGTCGCGGAAAGGGGAGCGTCTAGGCTTTCCTAGTGTGGTCCCTTGGGGACAGATAACAAGTGAAAGTTGGGGTTTTTGGCTCTTGGTCCCCCGTGGGCTGCTGCAGGGCGGGCAATTCGTCGGTCGGGGTGCCGACTAAATACGATTTCCGCGCGGGCGCCGCATGGAACTTGCTTGCCAAGGGACATTGACTCCGTGGAAGCGGCACCCGAAAGCAGGAAGCGCCAAATTCGATCCGCTTCGTCTGGATGGATCGCATGTAACCATTCTGGCTCTGTGGCCCGCCGTGTACCGTAGATGCTGCTGTGACGATGGAAGGAAAGGGCGGAACACAGTGCTGCAGCGCACAAGTGCTGGCGCCGATGCCCTGGAAGGTGCCAGCGACAGTGCACCGGAATGTCCCGTTATGGCCCTGAATCTGACAAAGTAAGCGTTGAGTGGCCAGGTCAGGGCAGGATAAGGCAGGGCGGTGCAGCTCGCTGACTGGGATTGACCGGGATGGTTGGGGCTGGTGCTGGCCCCAGAGCTGCGGTCCCCTCCTCCACTCTTGGCCCAGTGGTCCCGACCCATTCCAACAAGTCCACCCCCAGTCCGCGCTGTCCACACCACGGCCTACATTCCCCATTCACATCATCCTCGTCATCCCGTTAATTCCGACTCACAGTCATGGCGATCATTTCATGATCGGGTAGAGTTGCAAGATGCCGTCGTCCAAGAGCGCGAATGGCGACAGCCACTTCCCGCAAAAGCTAAAGGCCTTCTTCCGCATTAACTCGGGCAATCGGGATGGCTCCGCATCCGCGTCCACGTCCAGCCTCAAGGCCGAATCCAAGACGCCCTTCCGCCAGTCGAGATTCTTCAGCGTCGGCCGCCTGCGCAGCGCGACTGTCGCCAGCGAGGGCCACCCTCTCGATGAGTCGATGAGCCCGACCGCACATGCGAACCCCTATTTCGCCCACCAGGGCCAGCCCGGCCTGCGCCATCACAACGAAGGTTCCGTGCCGCCGAGCCCGCCCGACACCCCCATACTCAAGATCAATGGCCCCGGTGGCGGCCCCGAACAGCCGTCTCTCTCGACGAAGGAGGAACTCGCGCGGAAGCTCAGGAGGGTTGCCAGCGCCCCCAATGCGCAGGGCCTATTCTCCAAGAGTGCCAAGGCCAGCGGCGAGCGACCAGCAACCGCCGAGCTGACAAAGGAGCCGCTCGCTGAGAGCAAGGGCGCCAACATGCTGGGGTTTGCCAATTCGGCCAAGTTTGAGGATGATGCCCACGATGGTCTGGTGATCGATCCCGACGGCCTCGGCGCCTTGCCGCCACCGGGCCGCTCCCCTCTCGCGTTCCGGAGGACTTATAGTTCCAATTCCATCAAGGTCCGCAATGTTGAGGTCGGACCCCAGAGCTTTGACAAGATCAAGCTCATTGGCAAGGGAGACGTAGGAAAGGTTTACCTCGTGAGGGAAAAGAAGAGCTCACGGCTTTACGCCATGAAAGGTCAGGAAAATTGCTTCGTTCCTAAGGGCCCTTCTCGCTGACAAATTGCAGTTCTGAGCAAAAAGGAGATGATCAAGCGCAACAAGATCAAGCGCGCTCTAGCAGAACAGGAGATCCTGGCTACGAGCAATCACCCATTTATCGTGACGCTTTATCACTCGTTCCAGTCCGAAGATTACCTCTATCTCTGCATGGAGTATTGCAGTGGTGGCGAGTTTTTCCGCGCCCTACAGACACGGCCTGGCAAGTGCATACCGGAGGAGGATGCCAGGTTCTATGCCGCCGAGGTTACGGCAGCATTAGAATACCTGCATCTTATGGGCTTCATCTATCGTGACTTAAAACCGGAGAGTATGGCCTACCCTCTCCTAGTTTGTGTGCCGTGCGACCCAGCTGACCAACATGCTATTAGATATCCTTCTCCACCAATCAGGCCATATTATGCTGTCCGATTTCGATTTGTCGAAGCAGTCAGATCCGGGTGGCAAGCCAACCATGATTATCGGGAAGAATGGCACGAGCACCTCGTCGCTGCCAACTATCGACACGAAGTCGTGCATAGCCAACTTCCGGACCAACTCGTTCGTGGGGACGGAGGAGTACATAGCGCCTGAGGTCATCAAGGGGAGTGGGCACACAAGCGCGGTGGACTGGTGGACGCTGGGCATCTTAATTTATGAGATGCTTTACGGCACAACGCCTTTCAAGGGCAAGAACCGCAACGCAACGTTTGCGAATATCCTGAGGGAGGATATTCCTTTCCCAGACCATGCGGGAGCACCGCAAATATCCAAGTCAGTTCATCTCTGGTCGCTGTTTCACGGCACTGTTTGCTAACCGATCGCAGTCTCTGCAAGTCGTTAATTCGGAAATTGCTCATCAAGGATGAAAACCGCCGTCTCGGAGCCCGGGCTGGCGCATCGGATATCAAGAGCCATCCTTTCTTCAGGACAACACAATGGGCCTTGATCCGGCACATGAAACCACCAATTGTACCAAACCAGGGACGAGGGATCGATACGGTCAACTTCCGGAATGTTAAAGAGAGCGAGAGTGTCGACATCAGCGGCTCGAGGCAGATTGGTCTGAAGGGCGTTCCGCTCGAGAGCGGGCTCGCAACGCCCGGCGGGGAAGTGGTGGATCCTTTTGAAGAGTTCAACAGCGTTACGCTTCACCACGATGACGAGGATAATTACGCCTCTCCCAACCGCATGAACGGATACGAGTCGTAGGGAGCTCCCGGTCGCCGTCGAGGCAGTCGATTTACTCTAAAAACGGGAAGCTCAATGGCCTCTTCTTCAGGGAAGCGGGGGCTCTTGTTCTGCAACGTACTCTAGGAAGGGATGGGCGTTGATCCTCTCAGGGCTGACTAGGCATTCGTTCTTTACCAGCGAGAACTGGGGGAAGGAGGGGAAGTAGACGAAACAGCAAGCAGGCGGAGGCATTGTGATAATCTCGCTTTTATGTTTCTTGACTTTTTGGAAGGGCCTCTGTTTCTCCACCTACAACTCTCATTTTAGACGCCGGCATTTGACATGGAAGAAAAGGGGGCCGGCGAGTGCGCAAGGCATATTTTGAGGAGGGAGATGCAAGAATAACTGATGGAGTGTTGAGAAAAGTGTCATATAGCTTTGGCACTAGGTATCTCGTACTATTACTTCATCTGACGGAGTTGTGTGGTTGGTTGGCGTTAGCTTAGGAAAGATTCATTTTTTGTGCAACTCAGGTTTCCCTATGGGGATTGTAGAAAGTGTATGGGGGAGAGGAGAGGAGAGGAAAATGAGGAGAAATTCGAGGATCCCATAGTCTTTGAATATCTATTGAACTGTTGACGATGGACGACGTGCCGTGGACCGTGTGATGTCTATGTGGGTGGGGCGCGCTGTGCCATGTGAGCGAGGTCGAACGAGGAGACGAGCTTCAGGTGCCAAGAGGAGATCCCGCTGTGCATATCTGTGCATCGAACGGGAACAACGTCATGTCACGGCGCGTCACGCACCGTCACTCGCTTCTTGGCCATCGCGAGGCAGCCGGGACTTACTCTGCAGTTATACCATACACAGATCTGCAGTCATCAAGTTGGGGCCGATCGGGTTTGTTCGATCGATTAGTGAAGACTTGGAGGGGGTGGGAATGGGTGGGTGAATGTTGCGCTGCGAGGGAGGGAAGGATCGGGCGGCGTGACCACCCGCAAGACGTCTGCTGACTGCACTTGCCTAGGTACCTACGTGCCTGTCTGCCTGTCTGCCTCGTCTCAACCTACTCGTCTGAACTTGGCCATTTCTCTTATTTTGTCTTGGCTTTCTTTGTTTCTCCTATTGATCTTGATACATCTCCTTATACCTTCTGCTCTGAGTGAGGTGCCATCTCACGGTATTGTTAGCTTCTATATCGGGTCATTAATCTCGGTTTACTTCAATCTTTTCGTTACCTCCCTACTACAACTACCTACCTACAGTACATGGTCGTATCTGCATTCATCGAGCTAGTCGTGAGCATCGCATTTGCGCGGCTGATCCAGCGGCACCGCGAGATTGTCATACGGTGCGGACTAGACGCCGAGAATGAGTGTCCTTCTCGGCGATATCGAGCGTGCTAGGGCCGCGCACGACATCCAGCGCCATTTGGACTTGGATCAGTACCCGGAGGAGGACGAGAATGGGAACGAGAACGAGCTGCCGCCTAGTGGTGGTGGTGATGGCGGCGGTGGAGGTGGGACTAGTGGTAGGGTTGGAGTTGTTCTTCCGTCGGCGTATCTTTTGGATTTTAGGGACGGGGAGGGGTGCAAGAGGAGGGATGTTACGCCTGGGGAGTTTGGGAATGCGCTGAGGGGGTCGGGTGAGGAGGGGGGTTCGAAGAACGAGGGGATGCTGCTCGTGTTGAGGGGGCTGCCGGCTGGGTATCTGAATGTGATCAGTGAGGTTACTGGGGATGTTGATCCAAGCTTCGTCGAGGCGCATGCAGAGCGTCGGTGTTACCGCCCTCGCGGGGCATGGCGAGAGTACGCTGACTTTGAGAACTGGGAATACCCGGAGTTGGTACAAGGGTTTGATCCCGCTGCTAGAACGACCCGTCAGGAGAAAGACGATATTATGACGAGCCCGAAGATCTGCTCTGTGGGAAAGGGTGATCTAGCGGCAGTCTTCTGTCGAGCGTCAATGTGGATGGGTTCATACACGCCGATTTTGTTCCTGGACCGACCGATTTGGAGAAATTCTGTTTCAGGCCTACGAAAGGCTCAAAGGGGGGTTTGCGTCGTCAGTCGAGGGGAAAGCAATGCTGTTTCTGAGACCCAAAATGAAGGAGACCCAATCCCAAGTCTGGAGTCCCTTCTTCAAATCTTCAGTTTAGGGTCGGCAGATGGCCTGCGATTCCCTCGGAGCATTTTGCTAGAAGAATTGGTATTCGACCTCTGGCTGGAACTCTTTGAGTTGCTGGCACCTCCCACGCACCAGAGGCGAGGAGTGTCGATGACGGGATGTCTGTGGCAGATGTTACACTCTTTGGAGCTTAACGAAGACGCCTCTTCCTACCAAGTCCGGCGGCGTCAAAAAAGGGGGGGAATGCGGTTCTCAACATCAGAAGACTGGTCGACACTACTTGCTCGAGTTAACCGGCGTTCCACCCTGTTATCGGCATCGCCGCTGGTTAGGAAGCCGATACTCACGCCATCGTCCACCATGATTACCACCAGCTCGATGCGAACACCGGGTGGTACGAAGAAATTTGGCATTGCTGGTACCCCCGGGACGGGCCAGGCGTTTCCGCCGGGTAGGACCCCTGGTAGAAGCGGTCGGGAGCTCCTCGACGAAAACCACCGGGCACTTGACCGCATTAGCTACCTCGGAGGAATCCTGATCCCGCTCCCCATTGTATCTAGTATCTTGTCGATGGGCGACACATTTGGCCCGGACGGGGACAAGTTCTTCATATTCTGGGCTGTGTCGCTCCCCCTTTCACTGGTAGCTGTGATGATCGTCTACGCTGACACCATACGTAAGGCCGAGGTGTGGGTTGAGGTCGCTTCGGAGCACGCTGGGGCCTTCTCAACATCGGCTGACACGGAGGGTGTCGGTGCTCGCGAACACGGCATCGGGTCGCTATGGCACAGGAGAAACAGGAAGACAAGTGGGAAGCAGGACGAGGAAGCACAGATGCCACCAGAGAAGACCGATTCTAACGTTCAGCCCAACTTTGAGAAACGAATAGTGGTAGCGCCAGAAACAGCAGCACCGCTAGAAGAGAAGGTCGATGAACGATTCTCGGAGGAAGAGGAAGCGCCGGTCCAATTCCCGATGCTGTTCAGTCTGGGGCCTGGGCTGTACGGGGTTCAGGAAGAAGATCAACCGGATGTGATATTGGAGCCTTCGATCGGTGGGAGCAAACCTAGGGCGTGGCAGAGAAAGAAGCTTGGATGGGGCGGGGCAATGAAGACGATTGTGTCTCGCCGCAAGCCCCGGTACTGCCACGAACACTCGCCCGAGGACCTGGTGGCTCATGAAGCTCACGAGAGGGAGAGGGAGAAGGAGAGTGGTGTCCGAAACTGATTTGTACTCACGTAGCGGTGTAACTACCGTGTTAATGTGCCAGGAATACATACTGGGCTATGGATGTTTTTAGCCATAAGCTATTTGTTTGCAAGGCTGTTAGGTACACACCTATGATATGTTAGTATTCGTTGTTTCTGTTGGTGATTGATATTTGATCTCCCTTAGCAAGTATGTGATCCTAAATTTTAAGTCTAGTCTCATGGTAGATGTCTCCTAAGAGGAGAAAAATATAACCAAAGTGGCCGAGAAAGGCAGCAAAAAGGGGGTGTTGCCCAAGGGACGAATACAAACAAACCCGGAATTTCCCGAGAACAGCATATCTAGGAATATCAAAGCCTCGACTTTCAAGTAAACTACTCAGATTTTTTTGGCATTTCTATGCTGAACTTCTTTGTAAAACCAGAGTCTACCGAGTCAATTCTCTTCAGGTCTTGACGTTGAATCGTCGACCAATCAACCCCGCTTCCGCTCTCCAACTCCAACTGAGAGCAAAGACAACAAACCCCACCCCCACCTCTAACGCGTCTGAACCGTGCCCCACGAAAGCTGCCGCAGCGCATCATCGCGCAACAAGCCGCACCTTGACGGACCAACTCCCACACAGCCTCTACAGCCCGACCCATTGCGCTTGATATAAGCCCTCCCAAAAGAGAAGAAAACCAGGAGCAGCAGCAGCGGAGCAGAGCAAAAATGGAACGCCCCCCTTCCGCAGGGGGAGGAATTCTGGCCTCCCCACCAGAACTCTCCCCCACAGAACAAGAGGTGCTTGAGGAGTATGAGCGCCTGGCGGAGAACATGAAGAAGGTACTTGACCCTTGACCCCCTCATATACTCCCCTACCAGCTCCCGTACCAGCTCCGTTGCCGACCTCCCACCATCTCCTCCCACCTCTCCGCTCCCCGCGCACCTCCCCTTCGCCCGGACAAATACCAAGACCAATACTAATCTACTCGCACCGGCCACAGCTAGCAACGCTCCTAGACCACCTCGCATCGTCCCCGACGACCGAAATCCTCGACGGGCTGCGCGAGCTCGAGCGCAAGACAAGTCTAGTGTTTACGCTGCTCAAAGCAAGCGTATACAGCATCGTGTTACAGCAGGAGATCGACTGGGGCGATCACGGGCAGGGCGGAGGTCAGGGGCAGGGGCAGGGGCAAGGGTAGATTCTAGGTGAGATGGGAGGTGGGAGAGCCAGGAAGGGGCTTATGATGGTGAAAAGAACGGCCTGTGGTCACGAGGATGGTATGGAGGTGAGGCGACGCAATGGGACATGTCATGACAAAACTTCGAACGAGAATGTGGTTTAGGAGGAAATAAGGGGGCAGAGGAATGGAGGATGGAGGATGGAGGATGCCTTCCATTGGACTTGAGGCGAGGCGAGAGATACCCCAATTGAGATATGTAAATATAAACAGTACCGTCTCACACACACCAACACCGTGCCTTGACCTGTCTGTTATACACAGCTTTACACGAAATTATACACAAGTAGTCTGAAGGGGCGTCTAGTGCACTTCACCGCCGTAATACACCCTGCGGAGGTCGACCAACTTCTTACCCCGGCCCATGGCGATCTCGTCGGGGTTACGCTGGTTGTGCAACGCCGCGATCGTGGCCTTGGCCGTATTGAGGGAGCTTCGGGAGCGCGGGATCTTGGCCGCAAGGTCACGAATACCCGCCGCGCGGGCAATCTCGAAGATTTGGTGGGGAACGCGGAGGCCGAATCCTAGAACAGTGTTAACACCATTATACAGACAAAACAGGGACATCAGGCCTACCTGGGGGGCGGTTAAACAGCCGAATGACGGTGCCGCCGACCTTGGCCTCGGAGTTGCCATAGATAGTCCGGTTCTCGTATCTGGGAATGGGGCTCATGTTTGAGATTGCTCTCAGAACCGCTGTGTGCATGGAGTCTTCTCTTTCGACGGCCGACGCTTGGCCCATGCCGATCCAGCCATCGTCGTTGCCAACAATAAACGCCAACGCGATCTTCTGGATTTTACCAAGACGAGTCTGGTTGCTGACGAACCGGTGGGAGATTAACCTCTTTTTGAGGCCGACGATCTGCTTCACCGACATACCGGTCCGAGCCTTCAGGTCCTGGTAGACACCTTCCTCATCCAAACCAGCGTCTTCAGGGTCGGGCGGGGCCTTGTACATGCCCGCCACACCGGGCACCTTATTAGCTAGTGCCGGTGCCATCGACGAGTTGGTTGTCCGCCCCTTGTCGGTCATGGATGAACGTTGCAGAATGTACGAGAGCACGTCGGCGTCGGTGGGCCCGCCACCGACGAGATCCAAGTCGCCACCAGTGGCATTGCCGTCCTTGTTCTTCGCTGCCTCAACCTGGAGGTAGGCCATATACTGCTGGTGGACATCGGTTTTGACCTTCCTAGGCCATTTCTTCTCCGGTATTTTCTTGAACTCTTCGGGCGCAAAGTCTTCCAGCTTCTTCAAGGTACCCGTCACCTCGCCGACCTTGAACTTGTCGGCCCACTCGATCAGATCCTTGGTAAAATCGTCCAGGTTCATGAAGCGCGCCATCGGGTCCGGAGGATCTTGTCTCCTCGCCCGCTTGTCGATGATGGGCTGAATCGTGCTGAAGTCGTCGAGATATTTGAACCGGTAGGGGTCGACCCGTAGGCGACCCTGTATCGTCAGGTCGCGGGTATCAATGGCGGCTTCGCCAGCCTTGACGGATTCGATCTGTGCGGGCGTGTAGATTTTCCGCAGCTCGGCCATCTCCTCAGGTGTGTACTTGGGGAACTTCTTCGCTGTGAACTGGTCGATCTTCTGGTCAGACCACGGCTCACGCCCCCTCCCATTCACCAGGTTCAAATCCTCGGCCTTGATGCTCTTGTGCAAAGGCTTCCTCCTCTTCGCCAGCTGGGGCGAGGCGTGAAACGAGCGACATGGCGATATCAACGGCGATGCTGCTGCTCCGGACGTCGATGGGCAGGCCACGCGCCGGGAGAAAAGACCCCTGCTGGCCGGACGAGCTACACTCATGGCTCCTGGGTATTCGTCGCGTGTGGGGGGGACCCCAATGGCTAGCGAGTGGTGTTTGGGGAGCCCTCGGCCGTCGTCGGGCTTGCTTGTCTGGGGAGCTATGCGGCACGCTTCTCGCAACCGTGAATTTTTTTTGGGGGACTAACCTGAGCTCCGAAATCCCGTTGCTGCCTGAAAGTCAAGGCCGCAATGGCTAACTCCTTGGCAAGCTGGAGCATGGGCCGATATCATGTGCTCGGTCAGGTGAGCCACGCTCCCTTCACCGTCAACCGGAGCAGACTGCCGAAGTCACATCCCGATGTCAGGCAAAGCATCGAGATGATCGCCCGGGGAGCATCCTGCAGAGTGCATCATATTCTCGAACTCACCCATCACTCCCATCGTCTCTGCGGCTCTGGGCCTCGTCGTCAAGTTCGGACGGTCGCCAGCTGCGCGCCAATCAGCGTCCGCTTACCTAACGAAATCAGTCGATTTCTGCCGCAGACCTGAAACATGGTGACAGGGATCAGAAGCCCCTTTTCGCTGCTGCTGGCGCCATCTCATCGACGCAGGCTGGCCTCAGCGCGACGTCTTTGGTTTCAAAACCCCCAGAATGATCCCCAAGTGGGCTTACGGCTCGCCCCAGTGGTCTGGCCAGGCCACGCATTGCCCTCTCCCTATGTGCCCTCCATTTCTCTTTTCTTGATCTGCTCTGCACTTCCCTTTCCTGGTTGTGTTCACGATACCCTCAGTTTCTTTCGGTGCGATTCTGTACAGCTTTCAATTCTTCCCGAGGCGCAGGCGAAGCCGCTCTCATACCGTCTTATACACTTCGAATTGGCAGCACGCGGCGGCAGGACCTCCTCTTTCTCAACTTCCGTCGACTTTCCCCTTCTATTCTCTCAGCTAGCTCACCATGAGTCAATTCGATTGGTTCAGCAAAATCGGCGCCACGCCGGAGGCCGTCGCTGTGCTCAATGACCAGCCGATGCTTTTCACCATCCTCATCATTGTCCTCATCGCAATCATCCTCCAGATCGTGCTTCTCTGGTATATCCATTACGCCACCATGAAGCCGGAACAGAAAGTCAAGAAAGAGAAGCCAAAGAAGGCCGCACCAAAGCCCGGGGCAAAGCCGCCAGCTCAAAGATGAATGTCTCCTTCGGCAGAAGGGAGGAGAGCAGTCGCTATCCTACAAAGAGTGTGCAGAAGGATAGAAACGTATTTTTTTTGGGCATCATATTCGCCACCTACACGCTTCAGTCGATGGGTGACCGACAACCACAACAAGGCCAGCGCGATACCCAAAGACATCTGGCCAGGAAGTCGGTGCTGGAAGGTTGGCTCTTGATAGACGGGCCGTTTTCACCGAAATTGGGGCGAGATACGTCGTGGGCGAAGACAGCGCATATTGGGGCATTGGCGTTATTAGCGAGGAAGCATAGAGTGAGCTTATACGAGGCGGCGGGGGGTTTAATACTTGATCTGGAGGATCTTGAGCAACTCTGTCGGTAGCATTTTGCAACGAATGTCGGCTCTATCTCGGCAGAGACATTTCGTCTAGATACTGATCTAGCTCGTTTGCAGATACCACATCTGAATTCATTAATCTTGTTCAGTTCTCTTGGTTACCGCGCGTCGGTGCTCGCCACTTGCCCTGCGCTGTGATTATCGGTCGGCATGTTCAGAGACGGGCTCGCCTCCCACCCCGGTCCCTTGTTTTCAAGGCACTGTCTGTCGATTTGGTAATAGTTTCCCTGCCCATCTACATAGAAGTAGCCGCCTTCACTTTCGTCCGCCGATCCATCCACTTCATCCGCCGACACGCGAGGTACAGCAGCATTTTGATCTAACAAGTAGTCGGCATGATGGCCGAGAGAGCCAAATCTGGCCATTTCTGGAACATCTCTCAGGTTTCGATAGTTTGAGTTTTGTTCCCACTCGTCGACATGCGGTGAGAGGCCCGAGGGATTGTAGGCCATCAAGAGTTGCTCCGCCAGTTCCTCCGACATGTCATGGGCACTATCGCGTTCCACAATATGGCTGTACTGTTCCCTTTGTTCATACACCCCTGGATGAAGTTCCGAAAATGCGTGTTGTCCAGAATACTTGCCAGAGTAGCTATCCTGATTGTCGGCGTAGCTACCCTGACTGGCCAGTGTTTCGAGGTATTGTCTTTCGTCCTGCCAAGCACGATTGCTTTCTTCTAGCTGTTGACTCTCGCTTAAAGCCGAATCCAGGTTCCGTCGAGTGCTGCCCTTCGCAATCGGATCTGCATGAATGGTAGTCTGACATAGCGTCCATAGCCGGGACTTGACCCCTTCTTCGACACTCCCTTCGCTATTGTGTTGGTTTGTACTACTTCCTGGCCGGATCTCCGGTAGGCGAAGTCTTGCAACTTTCTCCCGCAACGTTGACGACCGTGAGCTCGAAAGCCGGGCTATACCCTCAGCAAGCACGGGGATCACCCGGGCATGGGCCGTCAATGACTTGAATCCTGATCAGCAAATGTTTGCAAAGTATTTCTTGTGGGTGCTTCACCTGCAGGTACCGCAGATTCCAGACAGCAGGGGCGATATCTACCAGGGAGGGCGATCCGTCCCGCTTCCGCACTCTGATCCCCGGTGTTGCTCCCCTTATTCCCACCATCTTTCGAAGAGCGGTCTCAAGAAGAACCGACATTTCTGCAGCTCCCCCTCTCTGCGTTGGAATCAGAGCAATAGTGCTACGCGCAGTGCCGCTATTTGACAGCTCAGAGTCTTCTTGCGCGGCTAGGGCTCTAGGCGTCGGCCTAGGATTGCGCCTGAGACTGTAAGTATGACTCCTTTGGGATTCTGGAGCCCCTTGAGAAATCCCCTGTGAATTTGTTTGTGCCTCGGGCCCAGCTGTTTCGGGTCTGAAGTTGACCTCGATTCGAAGCCCCTGAAATCGAGCAATGGGGATGTGTTTTGGTGCAACCATGTTTGAAGAGAGATCGGGATGGTGTAGGTAGTATGTCCTTTGTGAGCGGCTCTCGACCGGCGACTCATCGGGGATGACATGGCGTGTCCTCAGCTCCAGTCCGATGTCTTCCCATATCTACAATACCAGCAATTAGTACGGAGCCGTCACTTCAGGGGTATCATCATACTGCGCAGTCGGCCACAAGCTCCAAGAAGGTCGAATCGCCATCAAACCCATAATCCCCAGAAATTTCCCCCCCAACAAGAGTCAAAACCTCAACCAGGCAAGACCCAGCCTTCGATATCCAGATATCGCCAGCGCTAGAGGCATCGCAAAGCTCCGCAGCAGTCGTCGTCTCCGGCCATTCAGGAGGCAGAACAATAGAGAAGGAGCTCGACAGCGTGAGAGACGAAAAAGAATGTTTGTTGGAAACTTCAATGCTCCCAAGATCAATCGACACTGCCGGCATTGCGAGAGAACAGCCTGAGGCCGCCACGTGCTAGAGGGAGCGACGAAAAGACATGGTAAACACCGCACCCATTTCATGGACACAATGGACAGCGTTCGGAGAAATTTTCTGGTAATGAAGGACAACAAGTGCTCAAATTCATCAAGAGCGCAAAATTTCCCCGAGCGGGGGCACTATCAAGCAGCTTTCAAGCCGCCCAGTAACGGGGAAGGGGCAACCCATTTGAAGAGCAGGAACAACCAACCCAAGCCCCTTATCAGCCCCAATCCACTGCGAAATACAGGGACTGGGTTCGTGGGATTTAAATTCTATGTCTCATTCGTCTCGGTTTCACCCGGAGGAAATGTCCATATTTTGGTGGTAGCTGATAGCCTGCCCCTTTTCCCCCAGTGTTGCCATCACCGCACGGTGTTTACATCCCAGCGACGACCTCTTTCTCCAACCTAGACGCTAAAATCCTAGCCCCAAACTACACACAACCCCAACTAACTCCCCATAGCTCATCTTTAAACTCAGCAATCAGCACGGCTGAGCCTTCAATCGAGAGTGAACAACCACCCAGTAGCAGAGTCCGGCAAGGCCCATTGCCAGCGGCAGGCAGCCACCCGGATCTACCGAGCTTCCTGGACCAACCCCCACACATCAGCACACATAGGCACACGACACTTTGGAAGTACCCTATACCTCTATCTCGCCGTGACTGTGCAACATGCTAGTGACGAGGCTGTCCCCTCGCGGGACGGCCGGGGAATCACCCACCCCCCCACGCATGACGGCAGCGCTCTGTGGTCGCCAGCATTGCCACCAACATGTATTTCAGCCTTCTCGTTCGCTGAGCACATCTAGTTTAGTCAAAGCAGCTCACCTGGAGGGATTTGCAGGTTTGGCATGAGGCAGGGGACTGAAGGGGTTCAGAACATCTGGGACCAGCCACCCACTACCCCAGACTGACACCTCAAGCCTCCCCCACGTCTACTTTGGCCTTACCGAGCAACAGATCGGGAACCCATGCGATCACCTTCCGGATCTGTTGACCGAGAATGTAGAGTTGTCTATTCAAAAGCACTTGCGTGCATGTTGCCTCCCCGGGTTTCGCCGCACCGCTATTTGCGTACGGAAGCACATACAAACCTAAGCTACTTACGAGCCCCCTGGCAGGGAGGCAGTCTACATTCTATTCTTGCGCCGAAAGTCCACACAGTATTCACTAACCAGATCGGGTCCGATGGCTGCCACCAGCTCAGCGATCCTCGACTTCAGGTTCCCGTATTCACCAATACTCTCCGTATCCCATACAACCAACTGAGACGCGACGAAACAGTCATCCGAGTAGTCGGAGCGAAGCAGCAAATTGCCCATATTCACTTGCTCCATTTGCTCCAGGGAAGGTATCCCGGGCATGTTGCTGTGGAAAAGGAACGCCTCATCGTCCCCACCAGGGGCGTTGTCGTCACCGGCCTCCCCTAATTTCTCACCCTCGTCAACCGCCACGGCCGCCCCATCTGCTTTCGGGCCCTCGTCTGCTGATTTTCTCTCGCTCTCCACCTCCTGCTCGTGTGATTCTTGCTGCCTCTCTCTCGACAAGCTGACGTAGGCCTTCTTGTCGAAAATAGCCAAGGCTTTCTTGTCAAGCAAGTCCCATTCGAGAGTCTCGGGATCGAGCACGTACTGTGGCGAATAATCGACCTTGTACCTCATCTTAGGACAGCTATGGATGTAAAAGCCAGAATACCACCAGCGGTATCCTGCATCAAGCGCCAGAGCGATCTCTCTCAGGGCCCCAAGTTTGCCAGGGTGTTGCGTACGGATCGACTCATGGTACATGAAGTAGACGGCACTGACGCAATCCGGCAGCAAATCGAGAACGCCCATAGCGACCAACTTGCCGTCGAGTCGGTAGCAATGATGGAATGAGCCCAATTGTCGCTCCTTACCGTCCACCCCGGTCAGGATCTCGCGGGCTAGGGGTGAGTCACAGAGGAATCTCTTGAACCCATTGCGTGAGATCTTGTCTGATGGCTCATTATGGACCAGACGCTGGTAGTTCTCAAAGACCTCATACTTCTCCTCGGTGAACGTATCTGGTTCCAGCGTGACAACAAATTTATGTGCCGGCTGGGGTGGAGTCTTGAGCGACCGAAATTCTGGCTCAGAGATCCTGGCAACCAGATCAAATTCGTTGCCCCGTTTCCTGATCTCTTCGCGTGACCGGGGAGACACACGTGCCATCTCCTTGCTATACTCCTCACCGATCACATACTTGTTGAACCTGTTGACAGCCTGACGTTGGTCCTTCGTAGCCCTAAAGCTGGTTGAGTCGAGACGCAGGGTGTAGTGGGGGCAGCATGAGTTTCTCTGGTTCGGGCGGTAAAGAAGTGTCCCGGACCGTCTCCAACAGCGGTCAACTAGCTTTTGGTAGAAGGCCGGCGTCAAAGAAGTGGCAACGGCGTAGTAGGAAAAGCCTGCGAACACATGACAGCGTTAGTTGATAGATGTACGGCTCCGTGGCTGCTCCACCATGGAATCCTTGTGCCGAAGCATGCACACAGTGCCAAGGGTGACCAGGCGCAAACCAACGACACGGAGGCCGTGGTCAGCGCAGAGAGTGGCATCCCTTCGAGGATGCTGGTTCGGAGGAACCTGGGGGAAGGGTGGCATTCACGTTTTCGAGACTGACCACTTCGAGCACCGCGGCAGTAGCCGCAATCGGACGAGTTACTGTATCCTAGGATGGGAGAATACTATCAGTATAGACGTGGATATTGCGAGTAAGACTCTGAGCAGGACCTCGTCTGACACGAAAAGAAGACTAGACAAGCCGACTTGGGTCACTAAACACCAAAGGGGAAATGACAACAGCCCCCCAGCCACGTGATGCAGCCACGAATGCAAGGAGGCGGACTGCTAGGAAAAGAAATATGCAAAAGTACAGGCTGTCGGGTCAGAGGTCGACCTGTTGTCTGATGGTGGATTCTCTGACAAAGGGAAAAGGCTGTTGTTGCTGGCTCTGCGCGGGATAAGGCAGGGCGAGGACGACGGCGTCGTCGAGAACGAGAGGTAGTTAAGACAGAGATCGCAATCCTTGATGTCGCTTGACGCAAGGCGCTGGGAATCCGATCGTGTGGAGTAGGGCGAGCAGCCAACGGTAGCGTGGCAATGCCGCACATGGGCCGGATGGTTGGGTGAGAATGAGTGGTGGTGCGAACTCACCGATTGGGAAGATATGGGAGTACGGGGCCGCAGCGTCGTCAGGGGTCGGGCTGCCGGTGCTGCCATCGGCCATGGTGCCGCAACACTAACCAACAACCTTGGGGGCCGAGCTAAGGTACTGCGCAGCTGAGTGCAGCTGTGGTGCCAGGCCGGGCGGGGAAGCTGGACGGGAAGGGGGGTACGGGGGGCAGTGACGGGAGCTGGGTGTCACTCGGTCTCGGGGATCGCAAGACTGCCCCAACCCACAGCGGCGGCGCCGTTGCGCAAGGGAGGGCGCAACTCAGTCCAGCGATGCGGCTCGACTGCTGGGTACCGCGAACAGGGCGGTGCTCGTGCGGCCGGGGACCGGGGCGGGCTGCCAGGGGTCGGTCCCGCAAGCGAGATGCGGAGATGGCCGGGAGCGGAGGGACGGAGACGTGATCGGGGCGCTGGTCTCTACCTTTCCGGGCTCGGATCGGATGGCAAGTCAGATGAGATGGGAGAGTAAGACTGGTCTCCTTCTGAGATGGCCCACTGCTACGCGCGCTTCGCGCATGTGTTAGAGGTAGGTGACTTGTGGAGTTGCGAGCCAAAAATGCAGAAGTATTTATACTCGGCGACGACTGCTGAGATTGGGCACCGGCGATGACGAGACGGGTGATAGGAGTAATCAGATGCTAAGGAGGGAAGGTGAATGGACAGATGAGCTTAGGGGGCGCGGCGCAGCATGGGGTCGGCGATGCGGTATTACACGGGCTTTCAGTGTTGACAAGGAGTGGTGGTGAGCCCAATGGGTGCAAATTGGGTTGATCACTGTGGAAGGTGTTCCGGCCGCCGAAATGGGGGCAACTGGAGGTGCCTGGTGATTGGGGGCTTAGGTAATCTGCTGCAGAAGGCAGTTGCGCATCGCCTGGGCTTCAGCGGGCTCAGCCGGGACAGCAGTAATCGGGCAGTCCCCTTCGGAAAACCGCGGGTGGCAGCAGGGCGATCAGGTCTGGATGCTGTCCTTCGGTTTCTGGGGAAGGGGTAGCGGATTTCGTGCGACTTCAGCCGCGAGGGAGGTTACCCTGTCTCGGTCCTTGCAGCCGAGGACGGACGGGTAGGTAACCTGGAGCAGCTATCTAGGACCCGGGCAAAAGAGCTGGAGGAAGATGGGCAATGGGCCGTAGTCGGTGCTGGCCTCGCACAGACTAAACCATCATTAGGTTGCGGCCGTTCTGTAATATCGTTGCTGACAGTCAGAACCTGCGATGTAGGACGGCGTTGAAGGCGTCTCCAGGCCTTGACCGTCTCGATGCTCTATAGGTATGTAGGTAGGGAGGAGTATCAACCCGTCACCTACCCACCGAGCCAACCACAGCTGCAGCAACAGAACCCCACACCGCATCGCCCCGGCGTCCGGGTGACGTCCAGATTCCGACTCCCGTCTGATCAGGCCTGCATCCTATCCGCCGCGGTTTGGGTCCTGGAGCCTGGAGTCTGATTTGGAAGCTGGGAGGAGGGACGGGAGAATGCTACATCTGACTCGCAGACGGTGGGCGGGAACCCCACGCACGGGAAATGTACTGAGTACACTGGCAATGCAGACTGCAGAACTGCCTGTGCACAAGCCGTCAACAACCTACCACCAGCGGACCTCAACAGTTGGTGTTCGCCAATCCGGGATCGCGACCTAGCTCGGCGTCTGCACCCCTGTCGCCGAATATGTGGTCCTGTCATTCTGATCCTTGAAGCGGACGCGGCACCGCGTAAAGTGCTTCTCTGCTCCTCCGCGGGCGGCCAAGGGAAAAAAAAAACTTAGCTTTTCCTTTGTTGGACGCCTCGGCAGGTCCATCTGCTTTCTTTTCCCTCGCTCGTCTGGTTCCAGGTGGATTCTGCATTCATTTTCTGCCCGCAGTGTGGAGAAGAGTTGGAAAGCAGGAAGAAAGCTACCCCTGTCGCCGCAGGTGCTCTCTTCTGACTTTGCACACCCTCATCACCACACACACTCACACGCGCACACACGCACAAGAATCGGAGTGCGGATTGCAGGGGCTAGCTGCCCGCTAGCTTCTTTGCCTCGATGGGGGTTTTTCTCAGACCACAGACAGCCCCAGTTCTTGGAGGTTCCGGGCATGTAGCTACCCAGTATAAAGTCCAACTCTAAATTCCTTGGGAGCTGCCCCTCCATCCGGATGGCACGAGACGTGCAACGGCCTGCCCACCAGCAGAGCTCCAACCTGGACCCTCTGTTCCCATCTCCGGCACCGTCCTCTCCAGCCTTCCCGATCAACTGAGGGTGCTGGTGCGTCTGACGCAGCGTCTGCACGCCTGTCTGCCTACGTAGCACTCTTTTTCCGCTTTCTAGCTCAGCGGCTGCCGCTCGCTGCAGTGCTTTGTGGCCGGGTTTGCCCTTGCCCGTCGCTTGCCGGCCACCCTTAGACGACAACCCCTCCAGGGTTCGCAACCACACCCGCCAAAAAGTCTGAACCTGTCTGCCTCGCGCGCTCTGCGCCCATCCAGCGCCTGCCCAATTTCTTTGGCTGTCTCCCTCAACAACACCCCATCCCAACGAGATAACGTTCTGGGCGCCTGGGTTGAGCTTCACCTTGTTTTGCGGGCCCTTCAGCGCCGCGCAAAACCTTGTCTGGCCGACTGCCACGAGGCCAGTTTAAGCCAGTACTTAAGCGCAACAGCCTGCGCCTGCGGCCTGCCTGCTTGCTCACCACCCCACGGGGACTCGATCCCATCCCATTCACTCAAAAACCCGCAACCTCTCACAGACGCTGCTGTGCACTCGTACGCAACCGCAGGACACCACGGGGCGCAGTGCTCGCGCAATTGACTCTCTCGCCTTCACCTCGGGGCACTCATCAGCTGAGCCAGACTCTCGACAGCCCAAGCTCGGGACGTAGGATATATTCCCCCTTTCCTCTCACCCGTCTCGACCATGTTCCCGTCCATAGCCTAGGAAAGCGGGACGTTTCCTTCAGACACGTTGTTCCGGTTCTCGAAGTCTCAACAGCTTTCTCCACTCGGATAGCGCGCGCCCCGACCTATCACCGCAGCCTCTCGGCGGAACCCCCCGTCATCGTTCGCTTTCACCCCGGGCCCCTCACGGACATCTTGACGAGTGTCTCCATAGGTGGAGGTCATATTCAGGCGTCATGGCGGCGACTAGCAGTAGTAGTCGCACAATGGAATCGCGTACTGGTCGAACAAAACAAAGTGAGTTGTCGCCAGCTGCTGGTTCCGGGTCCAACAGGACTGGACGTTTCTGAGTTGGTTGTACTGACACAACCTTCCCGTAGGGTACAACTCAAAGGGCGAGCGGCTAGTTGCTGGAATCGTTCCCCTCAGCGAGGACAAGAGCGTCGTGTTGCTGATCCAGTCCACACGGCGGAAAGGCTGGGTGCTGCCAAAGGGCGGTTGGGAAATCGACGAAGAGTGCACTGAAGCAGCCGCACGTGAGGCCTGGGAGGAGGCTGGTATTTCGATACAAATCGATTATGACCTGGGCGAGATTAAGGACTCGCGCCCCCCCAAGCACTCTTCCAAGGAGCGCTCACTCTACCGCTTTTACGAAGCCACCGTTCTCAGCCAGGAACAGGAGTGGCCTGAGATGGAGAAGCGTGAAAGGAGCTGGTTCACATTCGCCGAGGCTCACGAGCACTTGAAGTCTCGTCCGGAGCTACAGTTGGCGCTGGAGCGTTCAACGATGAAGAGGTAGCCATGGGGCCACCGTATTGAGAGAGCTACCGTTTCGTTCATATGATTCTGGAGGGGAGGGCCTGTCATCTGAAGGGGATACCATTTGGCAGCAGCGCTTTCGGTTCCAGACTCGGTGGATGCAGGCCGAGAACTAAGGGTCTGTGGATGTCTCTCCCAATGCGGTAACAATCTGCATCAACCACGTTTCTTGGGGTATCTTCCGGCAGGAAGTGGTTGTCTTTTGTGAAGTTGTCTTTTTTGGAGGCTTTCATTTGGCTTTTTTCCGTTTTGGAGGTGAAAACCCCCGCGACCTGCTGAGACAACGCCTGCATGCCTCCAGCATCACGACCTTGGCCTTCCCAGCACCCACCAGACTCGTTCTCGGTTTTGCATAAGGAGATCGCTGGGTAGAACAGGCGCGGAAAGCGGGTCTCCATTCAAAATCATCTCTCCTCTCTCCTCTCTTACACCATCTAACTTCATGCGATAAACTTGGGAGGATATCTGCTTTTCCCCAATCGGGACCATTCGCAGCAAACCACATTTTGCATTTCTTCCGGGAGTTCTCGTCTGGCCGGTCATGATAGAAGTCATTTAAAAAGACGCTTGGTTACACTCGTGGTGTTCCGATGCTGATGAGGGCAAGACAAAATAAAAACTTGGGGAGAAGACAAAGAAGGGAAACTGGGTGGGTAGGCAAAATTGCTTTTTTTTTTTTAGTTCGCTTTTGTTTGTTGAGACTCGGAACACATACGAGCTGGTTGGCTGGCTGGCATCTGTCCTTTTTTTCGCGGGGAGGGGGGGAAGAGAACTCCCCCGTATACCGTCTTGTTTGTGTGCAGGACGGGTTTGCTTGCGTCCGTCCCGCAGCTGACTGGTTATGAAGGGACGGTGGTTATGATATCAGGAGTAGGGGTCATGTCACTGACACTCCATGTTGGTTCCGGCTGGGGTTGATGCCTTATGGATCATATCATTGCGAGTGGGAGTCTCGGGAGTCATGCATCATCATCATCGGCTGAGTGCTGTCCTTGCCGGTTGCTCCCTTTGGCACACGCCAAAGAGGGAACCGGCGAGAGAGGACCACGATAGACTGCGGATAAGATAAATTGACAAGATCTGATCAGGTATGGATGATAGATATGACCTGGAAATGTAGCTGACTTGTTTGTATCTTCCCCGAGCGAAGTTGCTGGTGTGGGATCTAAAAAGGCGCCATTTTGATCCATTGCTGTCACCACACCCAAAGCCTACATCTAGACAACCAGCTAGAAACAGAAACTAGGCGAGTTTTGCTGGTGACACAGGTTTCTGACCCCACACAGGGCTTGTTTCCGGGCTTGAACAAGGAGAATGAGTGGATCTGCTGTTGTGATGAAGCTTGTATCACCGTTAGATTGGCGGTTGACAAAGGCTCATGGCTTGGCTCCCCTGAGGCACTGACAATGACAACACGAATTGAGCACAGCGAACAGCCAAAACAATACATAGCAACCAAGAAGATTGGATCTGGCGACATGCACAAACAACGGGTATCACCAATCACCGCGGCATTCGCAACCAAGTGTAAAGACTAAGCTAATTTCCGATTCCCTACGCGAAATACTAGCGGCAGCAGACCATGATACCTAAAGCTGAAGGTAAGAAACTGGATCGTCAATGCCCAATGCCCCAATGCTATCCGAGAACTGAATCCCAGAAACATCAAGCAAGGCATGACAACATGGCCCTCTTGGCCGCCAACCGCAAGAGAAGAGAAGATGCCCCTACTTCATGGGGAGGCTAGTTGCCTCTTGGCCGAGCAAGCCGTAGCGTACAAAAGTCGCGGTTGGCCAAGATGCCCTATGAAAGTCCCGGGCTCATCAATCGTTCCAAAAACACAAATGAAGAAGGCAATTCTCTCTCGTACTCTCCTCGTTGCTAATCTTCCCTAACCCACCGAGCGGCAGAAGCAGCCATGGTCCTTGCCGGTGTATATGCGTATATGCTGTATGTACACCGCAAAGGGGGTAGGTAGGTGGGAAGGCCGTGACAACTGAATTCAGGGACAAGAATGAAGCTCGAGAAAACTTCGCAAGACCGCTCATGCAAGCAGATCGTAAATAGTTTGTCCGAGAGGATTGGAAATCTGTGGTGGAACCGGTCGTCCCACCGTCGAGATAACAAAGGAAAGAAAAGCTTTTCTGACGTGGCGCATGAGAAATTACGTCCCAAATAATCTATTGCCGTCGCGACCTCCGTACCTATCGAGCGTGATAGTGTACAACAAAGCGGGCCGTCGAGACAAGTCTTCATGAGTCTCTGAGGCAGCTTATGCTCGATAGTTTCGTTCTCGTCGTCGCCATGGATACTCTGTCGCATCATGAATTGATATGCCGTGCCTGATCGTCGCTAGTGGTAACAGTGCAAAAGTGGAAGGGTCATGACTGTCGTTTAAAGAGAAAGATGCTTCATGACTAGTGTGGCAGGGAAAAAGAGACGTAAGGAAGAAGGCAGTCTGCGGGTGCCAAGCCGAATGCCGGTCCGCGAGAGCTCCATCGTACCGTTACACGCGTGGTTTCCACCGCGACGCATGTTCCTCTTTTAGAGCCAGCTCTCGCCGTTCTCAGCTGGGCCGCCCATACCCTGGTACTGAGAAGGGAATTGCTGAGCGCGGGGGGGCTGAGGAACAGGGATGTTGCCAGCGTTTGGATATCCGCCGTTTGTGGTGACACCATTTCCATTGACGCCATTGCCATTGACGCCATTGACGTTCACACCGTTGACGCCAACACCATTGACATCAACACCGTTGCTGTAGTTGCTCGACGGAGGGAGGATTGACTGCTGAGCAGGCAGAATACGCTGGTGGGCTGCACGCAAGGTCGTCTGGCCTCCGCTGGCGTCACTGATAGGTGGAAGTCCAGGGCCGGCCGGCTCTCTCTGGCCGTTGCGGGTATCGTATGCTTGGATCTTCGCCTGGATCCGACGGCCATAAGGAGTTGCGCGGATGCTTGGCAGGACAGGGCGGATACCCTCAACAAGACGATGCTTCATCATGGGAGTCGCGTACTCAAGCGCGGTCTGGATGACGTAGTTGGCGAAGTTGTCGCGGAGAAGGTTCGGCATCTCGCCGGGCGCAAGCAACTCGTCCACGATCATATCCTTGGACACGTCAGAAGCGCAGCGGAGGCATTTCTCGATCACATTGGAGCTGAACTTGTGACGAGAGAGACCGGCAATGCGGCCGTGAAACTGACGCACAACAGGCTCAGTGAAGTTATCCTGGTTGAGATCAATAATGTACTGAACAACGTAGTTGCCGAATGGATCCTGGACCAGGGTGACAGAGTTTCTGGTGATCATGTCAATGAGCCACGTTTTTTGGACACCGTCGGCATGATCGATGCAGCGCTGAAGAACACAGCAACCGTGACGGTGGGTACCAACGTCGACACAGTGCTCGCCAACCGCCTGGAAGATGAAAGTAGCGTCATCGGCGTTCAGTTTGTTGAGACACTTCTGAATGACGTGGTTGCCGTTGAGATCCTGGATGAGCTCAACAACTTGGTAGCGAAGAGCATCTTTGATGAGCTTGATCTGAACTGGCGTGGAGACATGCTCGATCATCTTCTGGAGGGCTCGAGTACCATGCTGATTCAAAGCAATGCGAACCATAGCCTCGGATGCGTTTTGGATCAGGACGGTTCGCTCGTCATCGTTGCAGTACTCGAGCAACTTTTGGCAAAGATAGTTGCCGAAGGGATCGGTCATCAGTTCGACGACATGTTGATTGGTCTCGAGCCAGATGATATGAATCTGGTCGGGTTGGCGGTTCTCCAGCTGCTTTTGCAGGTAGCGGCAGCCGTGCTGGTCCTTGCACAGGCTGTAGATACTTCCAATGACGCTCTCCAATGGGAGATTGTTGTAGCGAGCCATGGCTGGTTGTCAACACGTTAGCACAGGGAAAGAACATGCTAGATTGACGAGGCCGCTTACCTTCGTTCTCAACTTGGCGCCGGTTTTGGATCACACGCGCCTGGCTGTCCTGCGGCTGCTGTCTCGGAGTGGGATGGTAAATGGCGCTATAGCCAGTGAAACCCTGCGGCGCATACATCGCTGCAGGGTTGGGATTTCCCACAGAGAGAGAATGCATTAGCATCGGGAGATTGTTATATGCGGCTGCATTTCCAGTGTTCGGGTTGTAGACGCCCCCATTGTAGAAAGGGTACTGATTGCCCGCGGCTGGTGACACGAGCGCAGGGGCAGTAGGCGCGGAGGACTGCGGAAGACCAGAAGTGGGCCCAAAAGGGATGGCGCTGGCCTGCAGAGTCGAGCCAATCGAAGGGTATCCTCCGTTTGACATACCGGAATCGTTCGAGAGCTCACGGCTATGGCGGCTGGCCATAGCGCCGGCAGGAATGCGGCCCAAGCTGGCATTGTGGTTATGGAAGTGCTGCTGGGCGTGATTGTTGGCATTGGCACCCACACCCGCCGTGACGTTCGTGTTCTTGACAGTCGGGACGTCATTGGCAGAGTATGACTGCTGAAGCTTGGGCGGCGTGGCAAGGATGTGGCTTGTCTGCGGCGACACAATGCTTGAGGGAGTCGCATCGGAGGCACCCGATAAGCTGCTGTCCGGGAAGAACTTCAGAGCGCCATCCATAGAGTGACGTATGCTGGCAGGACGACTGCCAATGGCGCTGACCTCGGACGGCGAGGCAGCTCCATTGAGCGAGGTCGAACCGATGGTAGACATACTTTGCTGGGAGCGATGCTTGTTAATGCTGTTCCAACCGTTTGTTGAGGCGCTATCCGCGGTAGTCGGCTGTGCTTGCGCAAGGTCAAGAGCAGAAGACGAAGCAGTGGAAAGCTACACGAAATAGTGTTAGCAGGCAATGCTGACAATAATCCCGAAACAAGATTGAGCAACAATGAAAAAAGTATAGTGTCGCTGCAGGTGTCGCTGCTAGTGAAGCACAATGCTGTGAATTTCGTGATGGGAAAGCAGGTGAGGAAGGTAGGGTTGGGGCAACAGGCCGAAAACTCCAAGTTAAAAAGCTGGGGCCTTCCAACCACGACTGGGCCTCCAGACCGCCCCAATATCGAATGTGATTCACCATGGGACACCTGCTGAACTGAATTCCGTCCGATCGCAGTGGAAATCCAAGTGACCCAATTTTATCGGATCACACTGAAAATTCAAACGACTCGATCCGGTCGGATCACAAGTGGCCCAATTTCGTCGGATCAGAGTGGAAATCCAAGTGACTGTATTCCGTCCGATCGCAATGGAAACCCACCGAACCGGCTATTGGGTTCCAGCAGCGCGGTCGTCCCGAGCGAAAAAAAAAAAGGAAAGAAAACCAGAAGGACATGATGGCAGGACGAGAAAGGCGTTGCTAATATCTGAGAGGGGGGTGACAGTCAACTTACCAGAGTTGCGTATCCTTGCTGGCGGATCAAAGCAGGGAAGGAATCGGGATTGTTAGTCGGAGTAGTTCTGGCCTCTCCAGTGGTCGAATCTTCGTCACCGAAGAGAAATCCTGTTGTGTTGTTGCTGTCCTCAAAACCGATATCGCTTAGGTAGGTTCGAGAACGGGTGACCGGCATAGAATAGCGGTTAAGCCTGGACATGGTAAAATCAGGTCAGCAGCTGCTTTGGACGGCATGAAACTTTGATTTTCCTCTCACTGGAGTGCCCTCTGTTTGTGTGAGTAGTTGTGTGAGTAATTGTGTGATCAAAGAACACCAACCTGTCAACGCTATGCAGCGATGATGTTGACTTTGTGATGATTTCAACGCTCTATGGTGGTGGAAGATGACAGAGAGAAGCCGAAATCTGGAATGTGGCAAGAAGGAACAGATGTGAAGGTAAAAGGTTGTGAGAGCGAAGGATGGCACTGAGGAGTGCAATTTTATAATGGCAGCCACTTGGATATTATTTGGGATGGAAGAAAAGAGCACATGAACAATTGGGCGAATGGCAGAGAATTCCATACCCATTGTGTCACAAGCTCAATAGCACCGGAGGGATGTTGCTATTGTGAGCCAACACACAACATCATCTCAATAGGGCGGGGCCTCAACCGACAGCTGGGGGAAGTATGGGACCGGCCGAAGTTGAACCCACCAGCAAGGCCGTTCTTCCCCCTTGAGTTGGACCATATGAGAGAGGCTTTGACTCTCAAGTTCATATGACAAGCGGGTATGATGAGGGCAATAGATGGGGCAAGAACGTAAAAGCCAAAATGGCTCCGAAAAGACACCAAAAAACAGACACACTCCTCACACTTCGCTCCAGGGTCTTCGCTATCACTGAAAGCGATGACGAGGACACTCAAAGAAAGCGCTACAAGACAGACTCGGGAACTCATAGAACTTACGCATTTGTTGAGCGGTGGCTCGTAGGGTCCTGGCGGACTGCTTCTTCTTTCTCGTCCTCGTCGCTGTTTCTGCGAGAGCCAGGTACGGACCTTGAGGGTAGCTGGTCGTCAAAAGCAAATCGTGACTGCATAATACCGGACTGCGGGGAGGCGAGCTGGGAGCCAGATCGTCCGGGGCGATTAAATATGCCCGGAGGCGAGGTCAGGCTCGAGGTCGAGTAACGATTCGGTCGTGAGAACATAGTAGGGAACCCAGATAAGGTCTCGCGATATTCGGGAGGCGTGGTGGGCTCGGACTGGTGGCCGCCAAATCTGCCGACGTTCAAATCCTCCTGCATGAGCGCAAGCTCTCTCTCCTCGAGGCGCTGCTGAGCATCGAGCTTGTGGATTTCGGCCTCGAAACGCCGTTTGTGCTCTCGGAGTCGTTCATAATCCATTTTCTTCTTCTCTAACTGTGTTTAAAGCAGGCACGTGCGGCCGCAGAGTCAGCCAACCGTCCATTTGAGGTGAGATTGCTGCAAGCAGCCGTGAGGTCCTCTCGAACTGCGAGACAAGCTGCGCGCTTCCGCCCACTGCCAGCCACACAGCACCCGCGACGAGGAAGGGAACATACCAATTGCACTTTATGCAGAGTCTATCGAACCCAACGTCAGCATGGCTGTCCGGCGAAGCAGGAACACTAGATATCAGGACTGGGAGCTCTGGTGTAGCTACCGCCCTCCTTGCAGTAGCCCCTACGAGCTACAGCCATCCCTCAAATATAAGCACGTACCGTGGTTCCAGGAAAGTCCTGCGACTCGGGGCCGCGCTGGGCGGTCGTAATTGATGACAGTGTTGGTACACGGCCAGAGTCGGTCGTAAATCGGCGCGGCAGCTGAGGCCCGTTTCGAGGAGGGGAGGCAAACGCGTTCATTTGCGGCTCGCCCCTCGGGCTCTGCTGGGAGCGAAAGAAATCGTCCATCTCGTCTCGACCTTTTTTTTTTGGATATTCCCTACAACGACGACAACAACGACACACTTTTCGTACACAGACAGACAGGGCGAATTGGTTGGGTGGTCCCTCCCTCTCTATACGTTCTCTGAAGGGGGGTATGCGGTCAGCGATCTTGAGCCGGCAATCACAATCGAGACAGACGACTGGAAAGCTGAATTGAGGAGGGCATGGACCGGACTGGCTAGGCGGGGCTTTTGGAAGCGTAGGCAGCGGAGTGCTCAAGGGGCGATGAGTTTTGGACTGTCCATCCTTGTCCTCGCCCGTTGTGGGCGCCGCTGCCATCCGATCCCCGGCCACCGACTTTGTTGCGACCGTCTCACGCCTCTGCCGATTGGGGGTGTGTCGGGTTGGCGAGCGCCTCCCCTGAGCCTCGGCGAAGCGGTGTTGGCGCCGTTCACGTCCCGACGGGCAAAAAAACAGGGCTTCTCACTAACCTTGGGAATATAGCAAAGGTCTGTGAGCACACGTTGCGCCCTGGCGACCAGGAGCAGCAGCAAAGGGGCGGAAAGCAGTGGTACAAAAGAGCGTGGGTGAAGAAGGGAGCGGAAGGGGCCTCTTGGGTGGAGGTTTGGTTTATGGTCCGAGAGCCCCTGGCAGCGCACACAGGCGACGAGCCCACCGACGGCAGAAAACGCAGCCAATGTTGGGTCAGTGCTGGCCACCCAAGGGTCCCGCTAGGTTAGTCAAGCTCGAATGCGCTAAAACGTCCCCACTTTGCGATTGGGCTGCGGGAGACATTCCTTTTTTCTGAGCCCCTCCTGGTGTGGGTTTGCAATTATCAAACCATCCTGCTTGAATACACTCTATCTCAAGCAACGTGGAAGAGTTTATATTCTCCGTGACGGCGTGTGCCAACTGCCCAACCTTAGAGCCCCCAAAAGCGGCCGTATATTGAAACGCCACACAACCCGGAAACCTGTCGGAGCTACTTTCTAGGTGAACCAGTTCAACCAGCTCTAGGAAGCGCTTGGTAGACCACGCAACGTCACAACCATGGGACGCCGAGCAGCTGGCGGCCCCATTCCAAGTGTCCACCCAGGGTTACGGATTAACTGGAGGGACTGCTGCGGATGGCGGACTACTGCAGTGGGAGCTGGCTGCAGTTACCACAGTTCGGTACGTGGACATACAGAGAGTTCAACCCTACATGCATACGTGCAGCACAGCATGAGGTGTGTCAATCGCTATTAGGGTGAGCCCTGGGCCCTCGTCGCTCACCGTCGGTCGTGTCAACGGCGAGGAGACGACTCGCCCTGCGTCTGTCCCCTCTTCTGGAGAAAATGCGCACAATCCTCAACAAGGAGGCAGGCGTCTGGCAAGCGGCGGTGAGGGCCGGAGTCGGCAGACACCCCCATCATGGACACGGTGGACTGCAACGCCGAAACACCGCCTGCAGGACCCTCCACCACGGCCGTTCGACCAGGGAAACGACTAATAAGTATTCCCCAGCTTTGGTCCCTGCCCCTGCACCTGCAGCCGTCCCTCCCATAACCTCCTCCTCATGACGGAGGCTGCATCATGACTGGTAGCCTTCCGCCAGATGTGCGCGACAGCGAGAGTGACCCGGGTGCCCGTAAGGGGCTGGACGGCTGCTGGCGGAGAGCCTCGAGAGAAATTCCGGGGTGCGATCGATCGTCAGAGGCTGTCGGTGATCGAGCCTGAGGGTCCGAATACTCCCCGCTCAGGATCCAGACAGCGCAAAATGCGAGTGCAGGCTGTGCCGTGCGTGTAGCACTACCGAACATGTCCCGCACACAGATCAGCGCTGGCCAATATTCGGCCACGGATCTGCTCAATGGCGGCGTCCAACGAGGCAGCTCATAGACGAAGACGGAATATAGCGATATGCAAGAACGAGACGATGGTCGCCCCCGACCACCTAGTAGTAAGGCCTGGACCGGGTCAGTGCTGGACGACGCTCTCCTTGCCCCGCCTTCTCGCGCCGCTGCCCTCGAGGTCTCCTCTCCAGATCGACGAGGGCTACGGGTTTGGAGAGGGGTTCGGCCCTTGGGCAATCCTGCAAGAGATCATCTACGTAACTTTGGACGTCGTGGGGGGGCTTTTCATCAAGATGGCGGCTTTGGGGGCTTCCGCGTCCACCTGGACTCCAACCCAACTAACCGGTGGGTGGTGGAATGCGAGGAGAATGGACTGCATTTAACCGGCCAGGTTTGCGTGGGCGACCGCAGTGATGGGAATTGGTCCATCAAACAAAGTCCAATGTTCCTGTTGGTCGACATGCAGCTAACCCAAGTCGCCGCCGCAGTTCCTTCGACTGAAGGTTCTGTCAGCAGTGGCATCTGTCGAGTCTGACTTCGGTTCAAAAGCTTCCAGAACACCGGAAAGTTTTGATATGGTTCTTTCGGGCTGCTGTGCACCACAGCATTCTGTCCTCTTTCACTGCCCCGCCATCAATTCTGGATCCCGGACCGCGGTGAGAAGCTGGGCGGAGGAGCCCCTTGCAAGGAGAGCGCAGCGTTGAGAATCCCCCAACCCCTTTCTTGCAAGGATGGCGTTTTGATCGAGGCTTCCCGCCAGCCGCGCTAAGCTCCCGAGCTCTCAGTCACGACAGCCAATGATCAGCGCTCGAGATCTGCTACGCCTTCCCTCTCGCTGCCCCACATCTGCCCGACGGCAGGAACACAAAGTCGTAATTGCAGGACAGAAATACATATTCATACAACACGAACACCACCCAGGTGCTGGTGACTGAGACAACGGACCTCAACGTAGTGCGGAGCGCTGCTTTGCATAGTCCCCCGGCTTGCGGCAATGTGCTCCTAGCGCAGTCGCAATGTTTTCGCCAAAGATCACGGGACGGTGTGAGTCCAGATCACGCGTCCAGAGCATCGCCGCTGCTCTAGGTGGCGATTAGAATGCGATACGTTGCCGCTGCTGCTCGCCCCAACACGTGTCGTCCCCGCCAAACTGAGCTGTCAATGAGGGGCTCTCTCGGCTACGTCAGCCTCAAACCCCACAATGCAGGAAGGACGACTTTTAAAAGTCGGTGAACAGAGGTCCATGGGAGGCGAATCCTCAGCAAAAAAAACCAACCTCCACCACAAAATCTCGGTTTTCGACATTCGGAAAGGATTTGACAATTTATGGAGACTTTTGGTTCCGAAAATCCCTACAAGACTTGGCAATGGGGACGTAGGGCAAGAGTTTCGCCACACCGTCTAAGTGACGGCATCATCCCATTGACCTTACCCAGCCCACAATGCAAGGGACCACCACCCATACTCACTTTGGTCTCAGTCTCAAAATCCATGCTCACAACAATTATAGTGAAACGCAAGGAATAAGCTAAATGATGATTCCAGACTCGGCACCTCAAGGTGTAACCAATGCTTAGCAATAGACAACTGGAGGGTGGGGGTCACCCAACATAGATGATGGATGGTCTGCTTAAACGTTACCTACAGTACAGCGGGTGTTCTTTCACATCCACTTTCTTCATTTGTTCATTTTGTTGTATCCGTTATTGCAGCTGCCAGCACATCAATGCATCGGATGCAATTACGTCCTTGCGCGGAAGCCCTGCGATGGTCTACCTGGCAAGGGGGTTGCCTCTCCTCCATGGGAACCTGGCTCGAGAACCTGGAGGCCAAGCGCCCAGTCTGTGGGCTCCCTTGTCGCATTCCCGTGTCCCCAACCATCACTTGCATATATGTATGCACAGCAGAATAGGGCTTGGGATGCTAGACCAGGGCCAGAAGGAGGATAGTTGCCATGTCCGTGATATTTTGTGTGTCAACAGGAAATCGAGCACGGCCCACCCGATGCCGGCCACAGCCTCTCGACTCCTGCTGTCAGTTTATTCTAAAGGGTGTATGCTCAGACACAACCTTGAAGGCCAACCTCAACGGTGAAGGAAGGAGTACATCTTTTTGGCCAGCACTGAGCTTTCCCCTTCTGATGCCAACCGTCGCAGAAAGCTGTTGTTCCCACCACGTGTCCGGGTGTCAGGGAAGCTTGCCGAATTGAGTTCAAGTGGAGCTGGAGCGTTGGATGTTAAGCCCCAAGCCTCGCGCCAAGTGAAGTGCCATGCGCTGAGAATCTCACTCCGTGAGCTTTGCTCAGTTATGTTGTACTGTACCTAGGTATTCAACCTTCTGAAGTCAAAAATGCAGGGTTCTAAAGCGAGTAAAGATGTTTTGAAAACATAAGCACCGCAGACTGGAGGGGCAACACAGTAGGTTGGGAAGCATTCATGCTTCCTGGACTAAAAAAACAAGCAAGACGGGACGCTGTTACGGATCAAAGTTTATTGGACTTGAAGTGAAGTCGGTACATATAAGCTCACCCAACTTGAGAGGCGGTGATCCATATTTCGTCCCCCACCCCCGCAGAGCCACTATCTTATCGCAACCAGTGCGGGGCCAAAAATTATTTGGTCTCCAATTCCAACATCGCAAGCCTCAAGTCGCATGAAACACGTCAGCCAGCGCCGAAGGAAGGATGGCGGCGATCGACGATGGCTTTGAGGCCCTGCTGGAGCCATTCTACAATGGCAAGAAGCTTACCGACCCGATCTCGACCAAGGAGGACAAGTACCAGCTCCTTCCGGCCTTCCTCAAGGTCAAAGGTAAGCTCTTCACGACTCGCGTTCGAGGAGTCACACGCGTGTGAACATTGTTCTAACATACATCTTTCAGGCCTTGTCAAGCAGCATATCGATTCATTCGACTTTTTCGTTAACCAAGAGATAAAGGACATCGTTAAATCGAATCGACTGATCAAGAGCGACCAGGAAGAGAAGTTCTGGTTAGAGTTTACCGATATCCGCGTCGGAAGGCCATCTCGAAATGACTTCAGCGACTTCAAAGCCCGCAACGAGGTTACCCCCCAAGAATGCCGCCTCCGCGATATGACATACGGCGCCCCGGTCGTCGTCGATATCACATACTCCCGCGACCGAAAGAAGATCATCCGGAAGGATGTGCCTCTGTGTCGCATCCCCATCATGCTGAAGAGCGCAAAGTGCTATCTCAATGGCGCCAACAATGCTGAGATGGAGGTCATGAATGAGTGTCCGCTTGACCCCGGTGGATATTTCATTATTAATGGCACCGAGAAGGTCATTCTCATTCAAGAACAGCTGAGCAAGAACCGTGTCATTGTCGAAGCAGACGAAAAGACAGGTGGCGTCTCAGCCTCCGTCACAAGTTCCACCCACGAGAGGAAGTCCAAGACATATGTTGTGTTGAAAAAGGAGCGCATAGTGCTGCAGCACAACGTTCTCGTTGAAGCCATTCCCATCGTCATCGTTCTGAAGGCACTTGGAGGCCTCAGCGACTACGAGATCATGGAACTTGTGTGTGGAGGAGACGCTCGGTACCAGGACGACTTTCTCATCAACTTCGACGAAGCCACCAAAGTCGGCGTGTTCACTCAGCAACAGGCTTTGGAGTATGTCGGAGTCAGGGTTAAGATGGGCGGTGGTGGTGGTGGCGGCCCGAAGGGAGGGCGCTTCGGCAACACCCCTCGCCGTAGCCCTGCCGAGGAGGGGCTGGATGCACTTGCTAATCTTATCGTGGCGCACGTCGTTATCGAGGGCCTCGACTTCTATCCTAAAGCAATATACATTGCAATGATGGTACGCCGCGTTTTGATGGCCTCCCAGAACCCCAAGCTCGTCGACGACCGCGATTTTGTGGGAAATAAGCGACTTGAGTTGGCAGGGCAACTACTATCACTCCTGTTTGAGGATTTGTTCAAGCAGTTCGTCCAGAGTCTGAAAGGAAATATGGAGAACTTCTTCAAGAAGCCGAACCGAACCTCCGCATACGACCCTGTCGGCCCCATCAGTGGCCAGGGTGCATACATTACTACCGGTGTCAACCGGGCTATCCAGAGCGGGAACTGGACAGTGAGGCGTTTTGGTATGAACAAGGCTGGTGTTACCCACGTTCTCAGCCGGCTCAGTTATATCGCTGCCCTCGGAATGATGACTCGCATTAGCAGTCAGTTTGAGAAGACGAGGAAGGTCAGTGGCCCCAGAGCCTTGCAGCCATCACAGTGGGGTATGCTCTGCACGTCAGATACCCCTGAAGGTGAAGCCTGCGGTCTGGTCAAGAATCTAGCACTTATGACACATATCACCACAAATGTCGAGGAGGGCCCAGTGAAGAGATGGATTTTCAGCGTCGACGCGGGCGTCGAACCGGTCCGAAATTTCACGGGAACCGAGATGCATCGGCCTGGCTCATACATTATTCACCTGAACGGTACACCATTTGCCCTGACTAGATACCCCAAGCGCTTTGCCGCAAAGTTCAGGACAATGCGTCGCCGGGGCTGGATATCTCCTTTTGTGAGCATCAACCTGAATAGCCACTTTTCTGCAGTTTATATCGCCACCGACGAAGGGCGCATTTGCCGCCCGTATATCATCGTCAAGGATGGCAAGCCGAAACTGAAGGCCGAGCACCTCAAGCTGCTGCAGCTTGGCAAAGCAAACTTCGACGATTTCCTCACCCACGGAGTCGTCGAGTACCTCGACGTCAACGAAGAGAACGATACCCTGGTGGCTCTATATGAGACTGACGTCACAAAATCGACCACACACATGGAGATCGAGCCATTTACCATCCTCGGAGCTGTGGCAGGTCTCATTCCATTCCCTCATCACAACCAGTCCCCGCGTAATACCTACCAATGCGCTATGGGTAAGCAAGCAGTCGGCGCCATTGCCTACAACCAATTCAACCGAATCGACACTCTCCTTTATACCCTCGTTTATCCCCAACGTCCGATGGTCATCACAAAGACCATCCAGCTTGTCCACTACGACAAGCTGCCGGCTGGGCAGAATGCAACGGTTGTTGTCATGTCGTATTCCGGGTATGACATTGAAGACGCACTGGTTCTCAACAAGGCATCATGCGATCGTGGTTTTGGGCGCTGTCAGGTTTTCCGCAAATACGCGACGGAGCTCCAGAAATACCCCAATGGACGTCGAGATAGGATAGGAGGCATTGAAAAGGACGAGGACGGACAAGTTATTGCCAAGCACTCTGCTTTAGAGCAAGACGGTCTGGCGATAGTGGGCTATCAGATTCGCTCCGGAGAAACTATGATCAAAAAGGAAACTCCGTTGGATCAAAGTTCCACGGGCATTGGCCCAGACAAAGGGCCTGACGAGTACCGCGACGCGTCGATCAACTACCGCATCGCAGACCCGGCCTACATTGATAAAGTCATGATCTCTCACACGGAGAGAGATCATGCCATTGTCAAAGTCCAAACTCGGCAGACGCGGCGTCCAGAGCTTGGCGACAAGTTTTCGTCTCGCCACGGTCAAAAGGGTGTTGTCGGGATCATCGTGGAGCAGGAAGACTTGCCGTTTTCGGACACGGGGCTTGTACCCGACATCATTATGAACCCCCACGGTTTCCCATCGCGAATGACGGTTGGCAAGCTTTTTGAGTGTTTGACTGGCAAGGCCTCGGTCATCCACGGACGAAGAGACTATGGCTTTGGTGACGCCTTCCGGTCACACCCGGTTGAGGAGATGGGGAAAGTCCTAGTCGACCACGGCTTTTCTTGGGAGGGCAAAGACTATTTTACTTCGGGTATCACGGGCGAGTCGCAAGAAGCCTACATCTTTAACGGTCCTATCTACTACCAGCGCCTGAAGCACATGGTGCAGGACAAGATGCACTCCCGCTCACGCGGCCCTCGTGCTATCCTTACGCGGCAGCCCACGGAGGGTCGATCCAAGGACGGTGGCTTACGTCTTGGTGAAATGGAGCGTGATTGTCTTATCGCATACGGCGCCTCGCAGCTGCTGTTGGAGCGACTTATGATCAGCTCCGACGGAACTCAGGTCGACATTTGCCAGAAATGTGGCTTGTTTGGTTATAAGGGATACTGCCAGACGTGCAAGAGCACGACGCAGGTCACGCAGATGACAATGCCGTATGCTGCAAAGCTGCTAGTGCAGGAGCTGATCAGCATGAACGTGGGCGTGAGGTTGCAGTTGGAGGACAAGTTCCCTCATCCGAGGTAGTATGTGAAGGCAACAAATCGTTTTGTTGAATTTAAGGTGTTCTGGAAAGGGCTGGGGGTGTGTAAGAACAGGCGTGGCTTTACTTGAGGTGTACGGAGGAATTCTAAAATAGAGATATACCCATTTTCTGAATGCTCTAGCGAACTACCAGTTATAGTCTATGTGATCTGACTTACAAGGCTACAAAACATCTCTAGTTTTAGACGTTAGCTTCGATCGCCCGACGTAAGCATGATACTGAATGTGCAATATCTCTTTAATGATACCAGCAATAGTGGGAAGGCTTGAATGTGTACTTAGTACTCATGTATTTCAGTCCTAGAATCTGAAGGTCCAACAGTCAGCCCCGGCTATACATGTGCATGCTGCGTCTCTCCCCGAAGTAAGGTGGCTGTCAGTGACACAGTGGGAATTGCAATGTCTTTGTAGCTAGCAGACCAAGATCAGTGATGGCGTGACTCAGGATATTTCAGACAATAGATATATGCCTGTATAGGAGAACAATTAAAACAGAAGTAATATCATCAGAATATTTGTGCGTACGTTGCTTTGCGGTAGATGTATTAAGAAAGTTGAGAGCAGACCACGAGGGCTCTCCAGCTGCATGGCATGTCCTACTAACATGAGCAAAGAAGACATAGGTAGTTTTACTAACATCCCCAAAAGATCTCCCCAGAAGTAAGACACTTGGATGATCGACCCTGCCTACAACCTTCATATCTTCAAAACAAACCGCGTCCCAAGGGTTTTAGGAGAGATAACCCTGGAAAAATGAAATACGCCCAATACCAGAAGGGCGACGGCACAACTATCTGAACTACCGTACCGAGGAGGAAGGAAGGAGACAAAATCTGGGGTAAAGGAAACTCAAGCTCGAATGTCCAACGATTACCCATACTGCCACGGTCGCAAGTACAATGCTTCTCCTTTCCAACAGCATCATATACTAGGGAGCTATCTGTGGTTCTCTACTTAGGTAGACACAGCACATAACTCTCAAGAGATAATGCGCCCATTTACGTCCGATGTTGGAGAATCGGCTGGTCTCATCCTCAAGTTGCTGCTAATTAAACGAACTCAGGCTGCAGAACCAGAAACCTTGGAAGACACCGAGCAAGGTACCTTATCAGGGGGCTTAGTGATGTTCATATGTGTTTTGCACGTTGCTATCTGGGACCTGAGGTTGTGGGCTGGACAAGAAAGGGGCATCGCGCACAGACCATACCGACCCCTTTCGCCAAATCGAATTGACTCGGCAACCATACATGCGAGCCTGTTGAAATATCACCAGCTGGACCCATTGTAGTCTATAATGGATGATAAATTTGGACTATTATACAGCCAGCCCTCTGGCGGGATGCGCTTTTGCCCAAGTGCTCTATGCTCTATGTCAAAGCACCTTGCCACGACAAATAAAACCGAGGACCAGATTCCCACCCCAAGAACCTCGACCGGGAATAAAACACACTCAGAGCAACAGGGCAAGTCATCCAAGCCAGCAGCCGAGCCCAGATGCAAGCGGAGACCCCCAAAAATCACCCCGGAAAATGCCATGTGCCGAAGATCCGTGGCTCATCACAGCAACACCAACACCAAACCCATTACTCTCCCTCATCCGCTTCCTTCAGATACTTTATTTTCCAATCTCGACACCGCCAACGGCTCCGAGAGCCTTCTTGAGCTTTGGGGTGGTTAGCGAGGGCTAGGAGGAACAAGATGTGGGGGAAACTTACGTCACCATAGATGGCGAACTGGCCGGCAGTCAAGGTACCAACCATGAACAGACGGGCACCGATACCGGCGTACGAGCCGCGGAGGCCGAGCTCCTTGGCGATCTTGATCAGACGCGAGGTGGTACCCTCACCAGGAGCGCCCTTAGTCTTGTTGATCTTGCTGAGCATAGTGTCGGCGGGCTGCGAGACAACCGCGGCAGCCATACCGGCGATGAGACCGCTACCCAGGTTGGTGGCAGTCTGGAGGCTGTCTGACATCTCTGCCTTGGGGTAGATGCTGAAGATGCTCTCGGCAACCTTCTCGTAAACGACGAACTTGGCCATAGTATAGGGGATCCTAAAGAGAAAAGTTGTCAGTATCCCAACAAGAAGCCCCAGGGCGGCGCTACCCGGACGCGCGATAAAACTTACTGCTTGAAGAGGATGGGGCCGAAACCAGCGTAGAAAGCGCCAATGCCCTCAGACTTCAGCATCTTGCTGAAACCGCCAACCAAGCCGTTGGCATAGGTGGGCTCGGAGACGAGACGGATACGGGTGGCCTCGAGAGGGCAGAGGGCGATATCGGCGAAGAACTCGGCGGCAGCGGCCGAGGCGAGGTAGACACCAGTGCGGTACTTGGAGGCGTTCTCGTAGCCAAGCTGGTTGATGGCCTGCTGCTTGAAGAACTCGTATCCACCAAACTTGAAGGCGCCCTGGAGGAAGTAACCGGCGAAGGTCGGGCCCATGCCAGTGGTGAGCGCACCGGCGCCCTCGGCGGAGATGACCTTGCGGAACGAGCCGATCATTCCAGTGTTATACTTGGCAGGGTCGAGCTGCATGCGGGTCTTGACGCTGTATCATACCCGTTAGCAGTGTTATCGCAAGGCAGATCGCCCCCGGGCTTCGGGGCGCTTCAAGGCTCCTAAGTCCGGACGGGCGAAGGAAAATGCGACGTACACATCGACGGGCGTGAGGGCACCGTGGGTGACAGAACAGCAGACAGCGCCGGCAAGGGCGAATCTGGAGTAGAGACCGAAGCCGGTGAGTTGGGGGGTGGCGGCGGCAGCGGCGTTCGCGACGGCCGCGTCGACCTTTGGCGAGCCGGTGGATGTTGAGCTGGCCATTTTGTCTTCTGGAAGCGACTGAATCGACTAATTAAAGGATTGAGGGGAGTTGAGTTGATCTTGACACTCGGGTTGGCGAGGTTGTCAAGTGGGAGGAGGGGAGAGAGTCAATTGAGGTTTGGGTGGGAAACTTGAGGTGCTGTTGATGAGCCTTTTTGGAAAAAGTGAGGTTGGAACGAATGGGTCTCGGGGGAAAGGACACAAAAAATCGTCCGGTAAATCCCGGGTAAGCAGGGGCCCGCGATTGCAGGGGCCAAAGCTCGGACCATGCTTAAATATTTATCTCGAATCTTGCGCCATTCTCAATCTACAGTGCCAGAAAGGGCCGCGAATGCGGATACATCTTTCTAATGTGGATGAAGATACAAGTTTGATTTGCAAGTTCTGAATACACTTCACGCTCTTTGATCTACCACTTTCAAGACACAGGGAAATACATTTGCGAAACGTTCCGTATCGCATCTTCGGTGCTATTCTGAGCGAGGCGCGACAGATGGATACTGCGTTACAGTTATGCGCGTTGGACCCGCCCGTAAGAACGGACCTGTCAGGGCAGCCCTTTCGCGCATGTGGTTTTCTGACTCGTGGGCCGTTGCGCATCTGGAAAAGCGAGACAATTGGACCGCCGACAGATCTTGCAGTCACACAGATCTCGGTGATCCGGGATTCCCTATACCGCCAAACAGGTTTGTAGAAATGGGGGAGCATAAACTCAATTTCTTCCAGCGCACGTCACACAGTTGAGCTAAAAATCGTGATTGAAAACATGCAACAAGGTTCTATGGCGGGGCCGGTTGGGGTGCATCATCCCATTAGCAGGACCCTGCAGAACAACACCGAAGCTTCGCAGCATGGTGTTGTTAGGTACTTTTCTACCAAGGTAGCTTCCCAAGCATGACAAGCCCATTCGGTGATTGGCCCAAAACTGATGGGAGCTCCGTACCTGGGAAGGAAGAAGTAGGCTTTGGCTAGAGCGGTCTTCCTACCAAATTCGAAGACGTCTTCGGCGAGAAATTCTGAGAGCCCTCATTACACATCATGAAGTATGAGTCAAAGAGCCAAGTGTTTACACCTTGGCGGTGTTAGGTAATGAGATTTGGTTTCACTGCGCCTCAAGCAACGTGATCTCTGCACCCATCATAGCCAAGAGTCCCAAGTCCGTTTATTCGAGTGTCCCTTGAGGGTAGATGGGGCGCACAGGTCGGTCGAAGTTATCTGAAGAACTGCTCAACTTGTGGCTCGCAGCTCGCCGAAGTTTTGAACGAGCAGCATGTTGTGGAAGCGAGTCAGCTTGCCCGGTGACCACCAAGAAGTAACTCCCTCAAGTCGTATGTTTCGAAAAAGCCAACGCTATTGTGTCTGACCCTTCGGGCCAAGATCGGATCCGTTCATATCCCGTTTCTCGAGGCTGGACTTGGCAATAGGGTTATTACTGGCGCTGTGGATTTCCGATGAGTCCACCAAAATGCGCTGTGGATGAGATGGGTAACGATGATACCGGCTAAGACTGTCAGTGATAAATGACGAGTATTTGGTGGCGAGGAGGGCTCGTCGTTACAAAATCACTTCGTCCCTGAACACGAGAACAGAGGAAACCCGGCATCTCCATGGGTGACTTCACACGAGGATTGTGGCCAGTCTTCAAACAGTGTTGACCGTAACAGTCGCTGATTAGTTCTACCCCAGCCGCACGCATGCTCTGGGAAGGGTCCTCTGGTGCCGGCTGGCTCTAGGTGTGGCGTTGTCTTCTGTGCCGCAATTTTCTTGTTAGACACAATGTTTTGTTTTTTGGTGCATGAAGGCAACTCGCTTCTCCAGGGGGAATTTGGTCCGCAATGGCAGGCCAAGCGTTTTGCCTCTTAGCGTTGGCAAGGCTGGAGAGAGTCTGGGTGCTTGGCAAATCTTGATGTATTGACACGAAGGGAAGTGACATGAGGCATCTGGTTGAGGCTAACTCGGCCTGATTCAGAGTTGTGAAGTAAATGGTTCTGAGATAAAGTCGGTACGAATGAGAATAAAGGGAAAACTGTCGCCAACAATACTGTCCGTTTTGACCATAAAGAGGCTGTTTGGAAGGGGGAAAATGGCAAATTTGCATGGCAGCGGTCCGAAAAGGGGCGAGTACGAAATATGCGTAGTTGTGCTGGTGATGAGTGAGAGCAGACAGGATTGGGGGCAGGTAATTTTTGTTCCTGTTATTCATGTGACCGCTACTACTACTTCCGAGGAAATAAGAATGGGGAAGGAACTGAGTTGGGTTTGGTGTGCATGAGGGGGAAGGTGCTGCTGGCGAAATGCTCCCGCCGGGCAGAACTCGGAGACATTGGCCCAAGATTAACTTGTCTTCAAAATAGGTACGCCTCTAATTCTTGCGTCCAAAATACGGCCAATGAACTTCCAATATATGTCTCGTTTGCTTTAATAGCTACGAAGCTGACACAATATCTGTGAGTCTGAGGAGCGATGTCTTTGTAATCCCGTCGCCAACGGAAGAAGCCCGCCATGCCTTTCTACCCAGACATCGTAGTATCACCGCCGAACTCATGTTCTACATATAATGATGAGGCTATATATTCACGTTTTTATTTCTCAGATTAAATAGCAGATACCTCTCGCTACCAATATATTACTGAATTATTTGATAATGGTTTGTTGAAGGTCAATTTTGCACGGAGAACCGATCATCAAGAACCCTCAAGATTTCTACCCAGCGCATGAACTTCCACATATCTAAGGCGAATGCGCAAGCACATAGCAAAAAAAGAACCGTCAAAATGGCCGGAGAAAGAACTAAAATCAACATTCTCATGTCGTTGGCGTTGAGGCAGACAGTGCTTCTCCCCACCTGACACTGTCCTCGCGCCGAAAAATGCTTACGTAAATTTCGCACCTCTCACTCACTTATCAACGACAACATCGACACAGCGAACAAGACAGAAACAGATCAAGGTCTTCTCTCACTGGGTCGAGACCAAGAAGCCGGGTAGAATCCGAACCCAACCTCTCGTCAGCGTTCACCCGCTCGCATCGCAATCCAACAGCTCAAAATCCAAACACCAACCAAAACGCCTCTCACCAAACCACCCACTCAGTGACAACCTCACCTCATCAACGGGCTGCTCACCAAAATGTCAAGCATCACCATCCACCCCCGCCCGCAACAACCACAACCAGCAACCTCCCTCCTCCCCCAGCTAATCCAAACCCCCTCAGGCCACGCCCTGCTCGAACTCCAAGGAACAATCAACTTCCCCACCGCCACGGACCCCTCCCTCCCCTCCCTCGACAACGACCAACCGTCATCCCCCACCTCCGACACCGCCCCGGATCCCACAGGCGAGTTCTCCAAAAACCAAATCGGCCGCATCACCTTCCCAGATTACAACCCCGACGCGCTCGACCCGTCTAGCACGGCGTGGATGCGCCGCGTGTACATGTATGTGGGCGAGCACCAGCGGCTGATGGGGGAGGTGAAGAAGTTGCCGAAGCCGGTGGCGGTTGTGAGAAGGCGGGGGGAAGGAGATAGGGAATATGGGGATGAGGAGGTGGAGGAGCTGGAGGTTGTGGAGGTGGTGAGGTATAAGATTGTTTTTGCGCAGAGACCGGAGCCGGTTACGCATGTCTGAGGAGGGAGAGTTGAAGGGGAAGTTGAGGGGAGATGGAGATGGGATTGTCTGGGTTTGGGAATGGGTATGGGAGGAAGGGTGGGAGAGGAAGGGTGGGAGAGGAAGGGCGTTGGGATTGTTTGTGGTTATGGGCTGGTACTGTGAGTTTTGTATGAGGAACGACAGAGTGTCTGGTTGGTAATGCTTATCACGGGATGGCAGAGGTTTAGCTGGGGTATGGTTGAGATAACTGGCTTCGTTTGGCTAGCTAGTCCGACTACCTATGATGCTATCGGCGCCGACCTTGTCCTCCCCAGGCCATCCTTGCCATAGTAGTCCATCGGGTACGCCCCCTTCCCCCAATCCTCCTTCTCCTCCAGAGCTATCAGCGCCTCGTAGGGTGTCAGGAGCGGTCGTGGGAAGGCGTATCCCCAGTCGATGCTGAGCCGTGGGCATGCTACCTGTACCCAGCACTCAACGTCGTTCATCATCGCGAGCTTCCCAGGGAAGATTTCGCTGAGTAGCAGGTTGACGAATGGGACTCCCATCTCGTTGAGCTTGCTTTCTATGAGCGCCATGGTATGCGGGTTTCCTTGCCTCCCGAGGGATCCGAGAATAAGCCCCCATTTGCGCGCGCCTTTCGCCGTGCGGATGGCTTGCCGCCGCAAGTCCTTCATCTCTTCGTGGCCGTATGTCTCGTGTGTTAGCTTACGCGAGTACGGATCGTAGCGGTACGCAGGGATGTCTGGGTTGTGTATCATAATGCTCTCGAGATGGAAGCGGCCATCTCCGAGGTACAGTATCAGATCAACGGGGAAATCGGAGTACATCGATAGGTTGGGTGATGTGCAGCCGAGGATTTCGCCCTTGGAGAGCGGCGCGATTTGCGGTACAATAACCTTGAAACCGGCCTTCTCCAGGGACGACCGAACGCCGTGGATAGTGGCGTTGAACTGGATTGTGCCGACCATGGCGATGGTCTTTCCGGGAGCGAAGTTCCGTTCCAGACTGGCGAGGAGATGTGATGTGTCGATACTGATATCAACGAAGACGTAGAGGGTCTTGATCTTGGTGACGTCCACCGGGATGAGACAGCTGTGGGCGTAGTGCACCAGGAGATCACATCCCATGGCGCGTGCTGTGTAGTCATCGATGCAGCAGGCGCCATACGTTACATCTCCCATGATTAGCGTCTCAATACCTGGACAGAACTGCGTGAGAATGTCCGAGATAGTTGTGGCAAACAAGAGCAGCCCCTCGGGCATCTGGAGAGCAACTTTCTTCGCTCCGAGGGAACGGATGCGATGGATGGTCTTGTGGATCTCAAACGAATAGTTGGCTGGGAGCAGCGCTACCGCTTCCTTGAGTGCTGGATCATTGAGAATCTCTGGTGGCACCTGGTTCAACATCCTCGGCGCTCTCCTCGGCTGGGCAACTAAACATCATCAGCCCAAGGGGTCGAGGAAGACATGATCTGTACGAGAAAATACCCTGGATAGCCCCCGCGTCTTCGATAGAGGCGCTGCTTTGACCCGGGGTGGAATTTGCAGCGGCCTCAGTCGCGGCTCGCCGCCCCACGAAGCGCCTCTTTGGTTGCTTCACGGCATTTTGAGAAATGTGAATCTCCTCGAGCTCGGCAGCAATGCCGAGGTCGACGAGGACACGGTCGTCCTCCATCTTGGCAGATCAGGTGTCCGGTCAAGGTGCTTGGCTAGCCGGTTATGATAGAGCAGGGAAACGGTCCCAACTCCGAGTTTCTGCACTTCTTTGCCCCTCTCTAAAATCCAGATGGGCGTGCAGTGGCAAACAGAGGGGTGATATTGAGAATTCCGAACAGCGGATTTGATCTATTGTGTAGCAATCCCGTTCTAGGGGGTGTCTGATAGGGCGAAGCGATCAAGAAACACCGAGTCAAAGTAGCCAGTGACAGAGACAGCAGACACCGTTCTTCCGTGCCCTGGATCTCGAATGCTGCCCGATTTGGCTTTGCCGGATGTCTTGAGCGACCCCGCCGAGCCCGTTCCGCGACAGGGGTGTGGTGAACCGTGCCTGGTGTCGGGGTCGGCGCTTCAAAATTGAGTGGGGTCTATCTTTTTCTGGCCAATTAGAGGGTCTAGGAAATTGTGCCCTAACGGGCCTCTATGGCTGGTGCGCTGCTGCACACAAAATCTCCTCCCGATTTCTTCGAGCGACAACCAATCCACATCACCAACTCCGGGTTCAGCCAACAACCGCCAAAATGAAGGTATGTCTGCCTCCTGCTCGCGTGCGATCACGAGAATATGATGGCACCCGACTCTTTTCTCGAAGATTTCGAGATTTCTAGAAGCAATAACTGACCTCCGCCGTCAGCTGAACATTTCGCACCCTGCGAACGGCACGCAGAAGCTGATCGATATTGAAGATGAGCGTAAGGTGCGCCACTTCTACGAGTAGGTACCCCAATCTCCTTGCCGCGATTGACCTGAGCTGACAGTTACTTTTAGGAAGCGCGTAAGTCGAGCCTGAACGTCGATCGAGTCGCGAAAAAACGATACTGACCGAACTAGATGGGCGCTGAGGTCTCTGCCGAGCCCCTCGGTGACGAGTGGAAGGGCTATGTCCTCCGCATCACCGGTGGCAACGACAAGCAGGGTTTCCCGATGAAGCAGGGTGTTATCGCCCCTACCCGTGTCCGCCTCCTCCTCTCCGACGGCCACTCGTGCTACCGCCCCCGCCGTACCGGTGAGCGCAAGCGCAAGTCCGTCCGCGGCTGCATCGTTGGTGCCGATCTCTCCGTCCTCGCTCTCGCTGTCGTCAAGCAGGGCGAGCAGGATATTCCCGGCCTCACCGACACCGTCCAGCCCAAGCGTCTCGGCCCCAAGCGTGCCACCAAGATCCGTCGCTTCTTCGGCCTCAGCAAGGATGACGATGTACGTGCTCTAAGCCACTGCAATCCCGTCATCGCCTACCATCCTGCTGCGTCGATTCACATCGCGCAGTGGGGGTAGAGTCTGAGTGTAAAATGGAGGCTAATAAGGAATTTTTCTTCGGCAAATAGGTCCGCAAGTACGTCATTCGCCGCGAGGTCCAGCCCAAGGGTGAGGGCAAGAAGCCCTACACCAAGGCTCCCCGCATCCAGCGTCTGGTCACTCCCCAGCGTCTGCAGCACAAGCGTCACAGAATCGCCCTCAAGCGTCGCCAGACCGAGAAGGTCAAGGACGAGGCCGTATGTCTATCTCTTCCCTTGGAATCGCGGAGCTTTCACTAATGTATCTCAGAACGAGTATGCTTCGCTCCTCGCCAAGCGCGTTTCCGAGGCCAAGGTCAAGAAGGCCGACGACCGCAAGCGTCGCGCGAGCTCTATGCGCAAGTAAGCGTTGGACGTGGGTAATGGGTCATCGGTTGCTTTCGGGAAAAGGTCATGGCGTGGTTGCTTGATAGCTCATCAGGAACGTGTAAATGGCATAGAATCCCTTCACGGATCCTCGAGAATGAGTCTTTGCATTGGTCATGATATCCATGCTTTACGGATGTAGGGCGGTTCCGAAGAAAAAAGTTTTCTTCCCTGCAGTAAACCCAGAATTCAAGACGTGTGACCAGATGTGCTCAGCTTTCCCGGTTCCCTCTTGAGTTTTATCTGGATGCCACGACGGTGTCTGGCCGAACTTGTGCTGATAGTATGATGTGAATATGCCTGTATCGATGGGGTTTCGTACAAGATACACAGGTATCGTCACATACCCCTGCTCACTGGTTGAAATTCCCCGAACTTGAGGCCCACTGCGCCTTAGACGATGCTGGACTTCAATTCTCAGAATTGCGATGCCAGGCTTCAGTCAGAAGAGCCCCACTTCCTTGGTTTGATGTTACACACGATCCCCCAGCCACCTCGCGTGATAAAATGGGCTTGAGTTCTATTGGTTTGGCGCTGATCATCTCTGGGATCTGCGTTTTTGACTCAACAAGGCGGCGGGTGGTATGCTTTTGTTGTTCACATTCAGGGTTATCAAGAAGCGAGGCAGCATCCCAGATGATGAAAGTTACTTTGACTTTGGAGGTGCCTTCAGGTATGGATCTCTTCATTCATCATGGCTACCGGCTTTGGATACACAAGGTAGACTCTAAAATTCCGTTTAATGAGGCGTTTCCTCGGGTCGGGATTAAAACATGACACGCTCAGGCAACTTTCTTGTTTGGATCAGTACGGACACAGCGGTCTTACTGCTGCTGTTGGCATTCTCGAGAGGTACTTCTTTGAGGGGTGTAATGGTGGAATAGTTTGAGCTGGAATAGGGACTTGAGACAGCTTCAGTCGAAGCAAGACATCACGGCGTGACGCACACGTCGCTGCTTTTGAGGACAATCGCTCGGTTAACTATCAGGGTTCTCCTGCCTAGACTTTATGTTGCGCTCGTGGGTCAAATCGGTTAAGATATGACAGGGCGTAGAGATACTTTAGAAGCGACTAGGTGGGATGGACTCCAGCTGATTAATTCAGCAAAGGTGAGATCTGGGGGAGGTGCGCAGCTAGGCACCCCACCTTGTGATGTGATGCTTGGTTTGGTGGAGACAAGGCGCTCGGGCTGCTGGCGGCATTTACCGTGGGTCAACTTTTTGGCGTACCTGACCAACAGCTGCCGTCATTACCCTTCCTTACCTTTCCGCGCCAAAAAAGGTCTGGTGCTGCTTCGACCTTTGGACATCTTGAACCCAAACTTCGTCAACGCCGACCATTTCTTCGCACCACCTTTACTCGCGCCATCGTACCCGGCCAAATCGCGTTGCATACTTTCTGCGACTACTCATTTCGAGCATCCTGAACATCGGGGACTGCTAGAGACGTCCTGCACACGTCTTTGTCGTCCTTGGGATACAGGTGAGCTTGTCCCGCCCCAAGGCTGAGTTTATTCGCCTGTCTCGAGGCGCCGACCCCCAGCTCGCAATCACGCCCCGCGTCGAGCTTGGTCCTCTGCACCTCAACCCGCCCCAACACCCTGCTCACCCTTCTGCTTTCTCTACAGGTCCTGCTCGACCAACCCATCTCGTTTTCTCCGCGACTTCCGCAAGGCTGCGGCTCAACAGTCAGGCTGCCGTCCGTCCGAGGGACGTGCTGGTAGTGGTGGGGGAGCGTTTACCTTTTCTCGCCCCGGCGGCGTAGCCGCACCTTCACGATGGGCAAAATCACCAAGACTATGCAGCCCAAGCACAGGGAGACCTTGGTAAGCTTGTCGCATCTCGTTCATCGCTGTCGGTCCTGCAAAGCTAACATTTGATGCCCCGCTCTAGTCTCCCTGGCTTAAGGACTACGTCCAAGCTGCAGCATCTGCGCCCTTGCCACTCATTCCTCAGAAGCTCGAGGAGTTTCCTTCGAGATGGCCATTTCCGCGGGGCGACCTCTATCACTGGATACCCCTGCTGAACCGGTTTGACAGCATTTTAGAGTCATTCTGCGAGACCTACAACCTGCACGAAGGCTTCCAGATGCGTGACTTTGGATGCGATGTCCTCCTGAACAGTGAGGTACAGGCCGACAGCCACGATGATAAACCGTGGGATAAGGCTCGACTTGCCCAGTTGGGTTACAAGGACAGTGGAGACGGCGAACTCATCATCGTTGTCCTGAAGTTCACTCAAATGCTTTTGGAGCGCTGCGGCAACCGAAGCATATATGCTAGCAGCTCTCACCTGAACAGCCTGCTGAATTCCACAGATCTCAATGTAATCCTTGCCACACTCAGAGTCGGCCTGGAGCTGGCACAACGGTACCAGGCCTCTGTCAAGCGCATGGCCACCCCTTCACGCCAAGTCAGCAGCGCTTTGCTCGCGAACCATTACAACATAGAGCTCGATCGAGTGCAGTGTGTGGCACAACCGTTTGCGAAGACTCCGATCATTAGGTTGTCGGACCCCGCACCGGCGACGCCTGCTTCTGCGAGTAAGGGCAAGGAGAAGGAAAAGACTCATAGTGCTGCCCAGAAAAACGTGGCTTCGATGTACGCGAATGATCTGGTGGCTATTGCGGCGCCCGGCCAGGCGGACGAGGGTCGCTGGAATGGATGGGGGGATATCAAGTTGCCTTACTACCCAAAGCCGGAGAACACCGAGACTCCGGTATCAGAGCCACCGGCTGCGGATCGTGGCAATTCGTCCGTCCCTGCGACACCTACGCCTTTGCGCCGGAGTTCGACTGCTGTAACCCCAACTCCTCGCTCACATAGGGCTTCGGGTACGGATGATAGTCCGACGCAGCGCACCCCGGGTGCCGTAGCAGACACACATGTGGCTTCGGGACCAAAATACGTGGAGATCCGCCAGTCCACGATCCAGTCGACATCTATTTACGATCTGCTAAAGCAGTGTCCCGCAGATATGACAAATGCTTCGCGATACGAGTTCCTCAACCGTCTCAGAGTTTGCAAGGCGCTTTCAGGGTCAGCGGAGGATCGGCAGCTGGCTCTCGCCGTCCGTCTCTTGGCGATCACGAACTTGGCTTATATTCACCCAGAAGTTTCGTTCATAGAGAAGGCCCTGAAGCAGGACAACGACGAGCCGCGACGATATCAGCTTGTCTATCAGCTTGCCGAGCTGATTCACCCGTCCGTAGACGGCATCAAGGAAATCCCACGCTGGCTGCAGGGTATTGCGATGGCTCTGCTGGAGGCCATCTTATCATTCCAGTCCAAATATGCAGATGTTCTCTCGGCCCTCAATGCCAACGTCAACCATGGTGTCCTCTTGTACGTCATCAGGAAGGCGGTGGCTGAGATGAAGGAGGACCCGGAGGACGATGTCGAGGATAAAGCGTGTGAGGACGACCGGTGGCGGGACAGTCTTTTCTCTTTGACGCTTCACATCGCCATGGCATCCCGCATAGGCCAAGATATGGCTGGAGCGGGCCTCATGGAGATTCTAGTCGAGATGCTGAATCTTCGTTCAAGAATCGCGAGCCGAAACTACGCTACGGTACTCACCTTCCTTGACAGTTTGATCTATGCCCATCAAGGCACTTTTGCCATGCTCACTGGCGCCTCAGGTCTAGATGCTATCGCGAACCTGATTGTCCACACCGTCAACGTATCGAAGGAACTCACGGCGGCTGGACAGGGAACAAAGCCGGCATTTCATGCTTCTCTTGTCGACTACGATATTCCTTATTATGAGCAGCAGACGCTGAAGTGGCTCCTCAAATTCATTCACCATGTCATGACCAACGCGTTTGCGTTGTGGGGCAACACTGACCGACTTCTGCGCAACTTGGTTGACAACTCTGCGTTGCTCGGCAGCCTTCGGGCTATTATTCAAGACATGAGACTCTTCGGGTCTGTGGTCTGGACGAATTCTGCCACGTTGCTGAGCGACTTCATCAACAACGACCCGACTAGCTTTGCCGCGATCTCCGAGTCGGGAATGATTCAGACCTTCCTCGAGTCGTTGACTGGGCGACCCGTGGTGATGGAGCCGCCGCCAGCAACCCCGAAACCAGATGCTCAGGACGGCGAGGAGCCTGCTTCGCCATCTTATTCTGATGACTCGGTGACTTTCGAGAGAGATGAGCGACCTCACCCCCCAACCAAAGAGATGCTCGAGAAGCCTCGAGAGTGGCCCCTTGCCCACGGAATTCTTCCTTCGAACGAAGCTATTCTCGCCATTCCAGGGGTTTTAAATTCCATCTCTTTGAACACAACTGGTATGAAAATGGTTGTTTCATCTCGCGCCTTCGAGAGCTTCCTCGAGATCTTTGAGAGCCCGGACCACGTTCACTGTATGGAGATGGATCATGAGCTGGCTAGCAACATCGGTGGTAGCTTCGATGAGCTCGCTCGCCATCACCCAGCACTTCGCCCGGCTCTTTCAAACGCTATGATTGACATGGTAGCGAGGGTGGTTCATATGGCAAAGACAAAGGCCACAACTGCTGGATGGGGAGCAAAACTTCAGGTTACTGATGTCAACGGAGATTCTGTTACTGCGGATCGCACTCTCTTGGAGAAATCGGCGACAGGCACGACAAGCGGCAAAGGAAAAGAGAAGGCTACTGGTGATTCCGACGTCGAAATGACTGACGTCAGTCTTCCTTTGGTTGCTGTTGTTGATGCCGCCATCCCCCGTCTTGGGCCCCAGAGCACAGGGGTCACAGCGCCTTACAAGGAAATCGCCCCATATATTCTGGCTCTGTCAACGTTTCTCAACTCGCTCATTGGCACTTCAAATCTCAAGGTGCCCCTCGTTCGCGAAGGCGGTATTGAACTGCTCCTTGACCTCATGGAAGCCCCTAGCCTTCCGGACGACTTTGGTGACTCTCCGGCTTCACGTGTGTTGTCTCAGGTGGTCGCCCAACTTATCGACAGCAACCAGATCGTCGGGCTTCCGTCTCTGCTCAACCGTATCTTGGACGCGTTGAACACCCTGCAACCACTGATTAGGAGGGAGGAGTCATATCCGTTCTTCGGCCCGTTCTTGATCCCCGACCTTTCCTTGCGCGATTCCAATGGTGGTTGGGACCAGACCATGGTGCGCAAGGTGGCTGATGGCACTGCTGTGGTAAAAGCACTGGTCAATTTCCAAACGTTGATTCGAACGCTCTATCAATGTTTCCCTTACTCGTCTCGGAGTCAGACAGTTTCGCTTCCGCAAGTCAATGTTTACGACTATTATACCCGACTCATCAAGGATCTGGGGCCGTTGCTTCGAGAAATCCTGTCTGAGGAGATGTCAATCGGGACCCTAGTTCCCCAGCACTGGACGATTAGAAAACCCCCGCCACCCGACCGCAACGGCGATATTGTCATACCCCCTAGTGAGGACGCGAACGTTACAGAGGTTCTGGCGGCCTCATGGGCTGCTGCAGATCAGGACTCTTCAGCGTCAAGCAAAAGCCTATCGGAAGAAGAACAGGCAACGGTTCAGTACCGCAATTTCCACACACTCCGCAGCCTTCTCCATTCAATCCTGCCATCCACGCTGCCGTTCTTCCAGACAATCGGGAAGGCTCTACTTCATCGCCGCGGGCCGGACAATTATCTTCGTTCCCAGCACCTCGGCCTTGCAGACTCATTGGCGGAGACAATCTTGGAGCAGTTGAAGCCGCCTCAGCGGGAGTCGACGGTTAAGGACTACCACTACTGGATCATCATGTTTCACACCGTGCATGAGATGCTCATTGACCCTAGTCGGCAGAACGATCGCAACACAGTCCAGCTGATCACCCCGGTATTAGTTGCCTTCAAGGAACGGGGCGGGTTCGACGTCCTTAACGCCTTGCTCCAGAAGTTTGCTGACGAGGTCTGCAATGCTTCACGCGAGGGCGAAGACGCAGCAAAGTCAAGACTCTCCGGCGTGGGTATGAAGAAGATTTTGGAGATCTACGCTGTCATTGCCAGCGGCAAGAATATCTCAGAGTCTATTGCACAAAGTCTTCTGCCGCCTAGGACTTACGACAGGGGCAAGGACTACAGTGCCCAGCTGGTTGTAGAGCTGAGGATGGCCATTTTACCCATTGTCCGCAAGCTCTGGGAATCCGAGCCACTCATCGAAAAGTCCACGGCTGAAGTCCTCAAGAAGATCATTGACATCCTCAAGACCGTGTCTGCTGCTGACCACGAGACAAACTCCTGGCGGAAATCCGACCCGAAGCCTCCTATGTCAACCTTCAAGGGCCGCAAGTTGGAATATTTCGATTGGGCGTTAACCCCGCACAAGGAGCAAATAAAAACGTTGACTCGCGCCGGCACCGACGTGGAGCTTGCTCGAGAAGCAGTGTACCGCGCGTTGGGCAGGAGCGAGGATGTCACTGAATACTGCAGAGCTCATCAGAAAGGCGTTGCTGGCAAGCGCAATCCCATCCCCGAGACAGAGGCATATCATGATTCTCCAATCCCCGGGTCTGGAGAGTCTGGCGAGCAGGCCACGTCGCATCCCCAAGGCGATCTTTCGGTGGAGCCCATGTCACTCGACTTGCTACCTGCTATCACTCAGGATGAAATAGTCAATCCGGGCGCTGGAGATGTTGATGAAAATTCCTCGGACGAGTCAGACGATGATCACGATACGTCTAGCCAACGCTCTACTAGCCAAGAGACCAATGCGCCAGCAAAAGCGGATTCGTCGTCAAACCAGGGTGCAGAGCAGGAAGCCTCTCTAGCTGTTACTAAGGATGATCTCGACACCGAGCGAGCCATCCTCCAGGAAGATCTCATCGACCGCTGCCTCGACGTTATCAGGGCTCATCCCGACTCCGTGTACGACGTATCCGAGCTGATCAGGGACACAGTCCTTAAGTCTGACAATGAAGAGAAGCGAACCGAGGTTGGCGAAACTCTTGCTAATGCTCTAATGTCGTTTGCAGTAAATGACGAGGAAGAGAGAAAGGCAAGCGGACAGAGCATCGCGGCATATGCTCATTTGTTGTGCCTGCTCCTCAAGCAGAACCAGGTGTTCTTCAAGGCTACTGTGCCAACGTTGAAGCAAAACATTGGGGAATATCTGGGCTTCCTGAAGCTTCCTCCTGCTAGCTCCAACGAGGAGTTACCCCCCTGGATGCCATATGTTCTTCTCATCTTCGAGCTTCTTCTGGCCGACGATGCGCAGCCCCTCGAGTGCAAGTGGCGGGTGCCGACCACTGATGAGGATGCTGGCGAGCCGCCGTCCCTCGTGGCGAAGGAGAGCAACCTGACCGAAGAGGAGCGCTCAACTCTTCTGACCACAATCCTCGAGGTCCTTCCCCGTATTGGAAAGGAGGAGGCGCTCGCGGTCTCTATCCTGAGAATTCTCGTTATCCTCACCCGGGACTATACGATGGCCAAGGCGGTTGGCGAGAAGCGCAACCTGCAAAGGCTGTTCGTTATGGCGAAGCAGTTGTGCAGGGGTGGGTCTGGCCGGCTGAAGCAGTCGCACATCTCTGACAACATCATGATCATCCTCCGCCATATTGTCGAAGATGAACAGACTATCCGCCAAATCATGGAGGCTGAAATCCGTCAGTATATGGCCGGTACTTCAAGGAATGTTCGGTCGCTGGCGGCGGCTGAAATCCACACATATCTGCGGCATCTCTCACATGTGGCGCTTCGATCTCCCAAAACCTTTATCGACGTGACCCTTGACATTGTCAAGCTTCCTCGCTGGGCACCCCAACCATCTGATACCGCCCCAAGACCTCATGTGCTGTCTCTGAAGGAGCAGCCTTCGGATGCGGCGGTCCCTCCCAAGGATTCTTCGATTGAGCCTGCTGTCCAGGCAACCGAGGATCTCACAATCAGCGATGTTAAGCCCACCACTGAAACGGACAAGGAGATGGCGGATGCCACGAAAGCCCCTGTTCATGAGCTCAAGCGTCCCGTACTTGAGAACCCTGATGGGGTCGTCCATTTCCTCCTCTGCGAGCTGCTCAATTATAAGGAGGTCGATGACAAAGAGCCTTCCAATGCCTCAGCAAAGGATGGCAACCCGTCAGCTGAGCCGGCTGCTCCCAGCGGCGATGCCGCATCCTCATCCGGGGAGGAGCAGGGAATGGAGGCAAAAGACAAGGACAAGAAGCCCTCCAAGCCCGCGTTTAAAGCGGAGGACCACCCCATTTTTGTCTACCGTTGTTTCCTGCTGAACTGCCTTGCGGAGCTTTTGCAGAGCTTCAATCGCGCCAAGGTCGAGTTCATCAACTTCAAGCGTAGCGCACCAATTCAGACCAACACCCCGATCAAGCCGCGCTCAAGCGTCCTAAACTATCTCCTGAATGACCTGTTATGCTTGTCACATACAATCACCAACATGGACTCGGTCGCTATCAAGAAGAAGGCAGCAACCTCCAACCAAGCACAAGCGGTGCTCGTAGCTTTGGTGTCGAGGACTGGCGAGAAGCCATTCGATCGCAACCGCGGCACTTGGGAATATGATGATGAGCCGGATCTGCTTTTTGTCCGCCGATTTGTTCTCGACACCATCCTACGCGCGTACAAGGAAGCTTCGATTCCCGGGGAGGCATTCGATGTTCGTTACGGACGCATGATTTGTCTAGCCGAACTGATGAGCCAGATGATTGGCGAAAAGGATAGAGACTCGGTCCCAAGTAATGCGCGTGGAACCGACCCCGCCGTCACTAGCTCCCAGGCACAGCTCCGCCGCTTGATGTACGAGAAGGGGTATATCGCCGCCTTGACAGCCTCCATCGCGGATATTGACTTGACGTTCCCGAATGTCAAGCGCACTATCAAATACATTCTTCGTGTTCTTAGGTCTCTGGCAAAGACGGCCTTCCAGTTGAGCCAGTCCGACGTCATGCCACTCGCCTCCACAGACCAGCTGGAGGAGGAGGCCATATCGGCATCCTCACTTTCCGATATGGATTCTGACCGTGAGGAGACGCCGGATCTTTACCGCAACTCAACGCTTGGCATGCTCGAGCCTGGTGGCGGGGATGACTTCTCCGAGGATTCGGAAGAGGGTATGAACTTGCTTCAAGAACTCCACGGCTATGTTTTGGCACTGACTTTATTAGATGATGATGACATGTATGACGATGACCAGTATGATGAAGAACTGGACTACGGAGACGACATGTCCCAAGACGGGGAAGATAACCCGAGTGACGACGACGAGGACCTCGGCGAGATGGGCCCAATCGAAGGACTTTCCGGCGAGCCTGGGGTTGTGGAGGTGATCATGGGCGAAAACGAAGATGACGACGATATGGATGAAGATGATGACGAGCCCACTGATGAAGACGACGAGGACGAACTCGACTCTGACGATATGGAGGATGTTGAGGATCAGATTGAGGTCGTAGACGAAGAAGGCAACCCCATCGATGACGACGGCGCATCGGGCTGGGAGAGCGGAACCGACGAAGAAGATGAGGAAGACGAAGACGAAATCGACTTTGAAGCAGAGGCTCAGGATCTCCACGAGGCTCACATGCACGAGTTCCACGAAGCCAGAACGCTCAGCCCTTTTCCAAGTGACATTCGTGCTGCTATGGAGGCCGATGGCATGGATGAGGGGGATATTCAGGCTTTCGAGGATGACTACCTCGAGGATGGGTTGGATGAAGATGGTTAGTGCCCTTGAGCTCTTTGTGTTTCGTCATTTACTAACTTGTAAAGATGAGGAAGAGGATGACGAGGTCGAGGATGAAGGCCTTTACTACGATCAAGATCATCCCCGTGAGTCCACTATTTCTCTTGTCTATGATTTGTACTGACACTGGCGTCAGGCGACGACCTCGCACCTGCCAACATGCCTTTGGGCCTCGGTTGGGATATCGCCATCGAGCCTCACCCAAGATTCCGACCCGGTGGCACACGAAGCCCGTTCCCGTCGTCTCACCAACACCACCCATTCATGGTTGGAGGAGGACCGCGTGACCCACTAGGGGGTAGGTTGTCCCAGATCCGTTCAGGCATGCACGAAGTTGTGAATGGGCTTGAGCGCCGCTTGCATCACGCCGAGATTCTACTTGATCTAGGTTTGGGCGTCATCTCCAACTTGAACGCTGACCCCTATGCAGCGGACTTCCGAAGCTTCATCCGTGCCGGTCATCATCATCAAAGGCCCGCCCCGAACAGCATCGACGATGGTGTCAACCCTCTACTCCTTCCCAGCAACAGAGCCGGACGAGACCCCTCGCCTCGCGATAGCAACGCAAATCTAATTCATCTCGGACTGCCCACTGGCCTACTCGGAGCCGCCCTCGATGGCCCCTTGGCGTTTATTAATGATCTAGTCCAATCTCTCCCTGCTATGGCGGGACGCAGCCCCCAACACCTCAGTTTTAGATTAGCTAACGGAAGTGTGCGTCACGTCAGCATTCCCCTGCCCGCGTCTCATGCTACTCGCGAGTCTCGTTCCGATTCGCGGCGAGATTTGTACCAAGAACCTTCCCAGGCCGTTGCCTTCTCACCAGAACTCACGGTGGACCGTTGGCAAGAGGAGGCCAAGATGATCTTTGGTTCTACTCACAATGAGAAGTCGGCGAGGCTGTATAACCTCATTCTTGGGTCACTTATGCCCGCTGCAAGGCAAGCTGAGAAGGAACAAAAGGCCCGAGAAGATGAGGAGAAGCGGAAGAAGGACGAGGAACGTAAGCGTCGCGAGGAGGAAGAACGCAAGGAGCGAGAGGCCAAGGAAGCGGAAGAGAAGGCGGCCCGCGAAAAGAAGGAGGCAGAGGAGCGTGAACGTGCTGAGCGCGAGCTCGCTGAAGCCGCGGCGCAAGCCGCTGACCAAGCGGAGACCCTTGCAGAGGCGGAGCCTGTCAGCGATACCCCCCAAGCCATGGAAGGTGTTGAGGCTCACGCAGCAACCCAAACCGAGCAGCAGCCGGCAGCACCAGTACAACGCGTTACTACAACTATTCGCGGTGAGACTGTTGATGTTACCGATCTCGGTATCGACCCCGAGTATCTTGCCGCTCTACCAGAGGAGTTCAGAGAGGAGGTGATCGCCCAAACTATTAGCCAGAGGCGATCACAGGCCCGCGAGCAAGCTGCGCCCGAGGGTGAGAACACGGAAGTCTTCCAGGAGTTCCTCGAGGCGCTTCCGGACGAGTTGCGCATGGAGATTGTGCAGCAAGAACGTCAAGAACGCCGTCGTCGGGAGCGTGAGGATCAGCGCCGACAAGCCGCTGCATCGGGCCAAGATGCTGGCGCGGCAGATATGGACCCCGCTAGTATTTTGGCGACATTCCCCCCTGAACTCAGAGCCCAAGTCCTTATGGACCAGGGTGACGATCTCATGGAGCATTTGCCTCCAGAGTTGGCGGCCGAGGCACGCGCCCTAACCCGACGACATGGTCTCAGCAGCAACCGAGCACCACAGGCGGTACCCCGCGCTCATGACAACCGCCAGGTGGAAGCTAGCGGCGCAAACGATTCGAAGGCCCAACGGCGCAGCATCGTGCAGATGCTCGACAAGGCCGGTGTCGCCACGCTGCTCCGGCTGATGTTCGTCACTCAACAGGGATCCATTCGCAATTACCTTTTTGAGGTTTTCCAGCACGTCTGCGAGAATCGTCAGAACCGACTGGAGGTCATCTCTACTCTTCTCCAGATCCTCCAAGACGGAAGCACCGACATGGATGCTGTCGAACGGAGCTTCAGCCAACTGTCGTTGAAGGCTAGACAGCCAAAGGACAAGGACCCAAAGACGCCGAACAGCCTCAAGAGGACATACACGAACATCAGCACTAACAATCAGATCTCTACCAACTCTGACGTCTCGCCTCTTCTTGTTGTCCAGCAATGTCTTGACCTCCTCGTGGATCTGGCAACAAGGAACATCCACGTGCCCTCCCTGTTCCTGACCGAGCACGAGACCGTTGCTACTACCTTGAAGCGCAGCTTGAGCCGTAAGGGCAAGGCTAAGGATGTCAACCCCAAGGCTCAGAAGTATGCCATCAACTCGCTTCTCAGTCTCCTTGACCGAAGCCTCATCATGGAGAGCTCGGCCGTTATGCAGTACCTTGCCGATCTATTGAACAAGGTCACCTATCCTCTACAGGCCATTGAGCGTCGTCGAAAGGAAGCCGAAGAGGAAGCCAAGAAGAAGGAGGTTGACAGGGACGAGCCAGTTGCCGAAGCCGCCGCAACCCAGACTGAGGGACAAGCTCCCGAAGAGCAGGTGACGGAGGCCACTGCAGCTGCTTCTGCCGAAGAGCACACCGCGGAAGACAATGAACAGCCCGGTGCCGAGTCCTCTACCGCAAAGGAGACTGCAGAGGAGAAAAAGACCAGGAGCCTGACGCCGCCGGTCATCTCCGAGCATAACCTGAAGCTGGTCATCAACATCTTTGTCGCCCGGGAATGCAGCTCCAAGACATTCCAGAACACCATCTCGACCATCAAAAATCTTTCAAACATTCCTGGTGCCAAGAAGATCTTCGGCGAGGAGCTTGTGCGGCAGGCCAGGGTCCTGAGTGAGAACATTCTCTCGGACCTGGATGATCTCTTGCCGCACATCATGAAGGCAGAGTCTGGCACGGAGATCCAGGGTGTTGCCCTGGCGAAGTTTTCGCCTGGAGCATCCGAGCAGAACAAGCTTCTGCGTGTTCTTACTGCCCTTGACCATCTATTCGACAGCAAGAACAAGAAGCAGGATTCCACTGAGGGTAATGCACAGGAGAACACCAAGGAGGATTTGCTAGGGTCCTTGTACTGGAACCCGACGTTCGGCACCATGTGGGACAAGTTGAGCGCATGCCTAAGCGCTATCCGACAACGTGAGAACATGCTGAACGTGGCCACCATCCTCTTGCCGCTCATCGAGTCTCTGATGGTTGTGTGCAAGAACACGACACTGAACGATGTCCCTCTCTCCCAGACCGTTTCAAAGGAGATGCTTCTCTCGAGCCCCCCGCCCGAGAGCCGCATCGCTGGCTTGTTCTTCACCTTTACCGAAGAGCACCGAAGAATCCTGAACGAGCTGGTCCGACACAACCCCAAGCTCATGTCGGGTACGTTCTCGCTCCTGGTCAAGAACCCCAAGGTCCTGGAGTTTGACAACAAGCGCAACTACTTTAACCGCAGCGTGCACTCCAAAGCGGGCAGCCAGCAGACACGTAATTCGTATGCGCCACTGCAGCTCCAGGTGCGCCGCGAACACGTATTCCACGACTCCTTCAAGGCGCTTTACTTCAAGTCGGGCGCCGAGATGAAGTTTGGGAAGCTCAACATTCGTTTCCACGGCGAGGAAGGTGTTGATGCCGGAGGTGTGACCCGCGAGTGGTTCCAGGTGCTCGCGAGGCAAATGTTCGACCCCAATTACGCTCTCTTCATTCCCGTTTCGTCGGACCGCACGACGTTCCACCCCAACAAGCTCAGCGCTATCAACGATGAACACTTGAGCTTCTTCAAGTTTATTGGGCGTATCATTGGCAAGGCCCTCTATGAGGGAAGACTGCTGGACTGTTACTTTAGCCGTGCGGTCTACAAACGCATTCTCGGCAAGGCCGTGTCTGTCAAGGACATGGAGTCGTTTGATCCCGACTACTACAAGTCTCTTGTCTGGATGCTTGAGAATGACATCACGGACATCATCACCGAGACTTTCTCGGTCGAGGACGATGAGTTCGGTGTGACCAAGATCGTGGATCTCTGTGATAATGGCCGCAACATTCAAGTCACGGAGGACAACAAGCACGAATATGTGCGAATGATCGTAGAGCACAAGCTTCTTTCGTCGGTCAAGGATCAAATGGAGCACTTCCTGAAGGGTATGTTTAACTTGGTTTGGATCGAGAACCGCAGTTTCGCTAATATTTGATACCAGGCTTCCACGAGATTATTCCCGAGGAGCTCATCGCAATCTTCAACGAGCAAGAGCTAGAGCTTCTGATTTCCGGGCTGCCGGATATCGATGTTGATGACTGGAAGAGCAACACCGAATACCACAACTACACGGCGGCCTCGCAACAGATACAGTGGTTCTGGCGTGCAGTACGCTCATTCGACAAGGAAGAGCGAGCCAAGCTTCTCCAGTTCGTCACGGGAACCTCGAAGGTTCCGCTCAACGGCTTCAAGGAGTTAGAGGGTATGAACGGCATCAGCCGGTTCAATATCCACCGTGACTATGGGAACAAGGAGAGACTTCCCAGCTCACATACTTGCTTTAACCGTAAGAGCAACCCATCTGAGATTCGTTATTCAGCTGCTAACAACCCAATAGAGCTTGACCTTCCCGAGTACGAAAACTATGAGATCCTCCGAGCTCAAGTTTTCAAGGCCATCACGCAAGGCAGCGATTATTTCGGATTCGCATAGACGAGGCTGGCAGTTGTGCAAATACAGGGACTTTAGGAACGGCGGCATCGCATTGCATGGGGAGGGATTGACCTCTTGGAATTACGACACGGCAGGGAGGGAGGGCATAAAATGCCCAACCTGTCACTGGAGTTGCCGCGCATCGGATTTTTATATGCATTTCCAGACGTATCAGGGAAGGAGGAATAGCGGTACGGCACAGCGGTACTGCGGTGGCGAGTCGAGAATTCTCGTCACATTATGTATGTGTATATGGACATTGACTCTAGCGTCTGCCGGTCTCCCTTGAGGCGGCTTTGGCGGGGGGGTGAAGTGCAGGTCCCTCTCCCGTCGGGTTTCTTTCAGACCGGGCGTTTTTAAGAGTACTACTTCTAGAAATAGCGCAGAACAACAGCTGGATTCCCATGACATAGTCTGACTTTCGTGAGTGATGTGGGTAATGTGGCGATGTGAGATGTGGCCGATCACGTCCCGCCTGTGTGTTGTTGGCTGTTTGCTCCCTGCGAGCCAGGTATATGTGACAAGGCATAGGCTCCGCAGCTCGTTCATGTTATCCAATAGGTGGAAATCCCCGGAGGAAGCCCCATCTCAAAATTTCCATGCAAAGAATTCTGGCGCAAGAGAAGCTGTCGTTATTTATTTCCGTGATTAATACTACCTGCAGTACTCGAAGCGGGACTTGGTGAACTGAGCCGCGTGAGCCTCTTCAAATGAAGTTGGCAAGGCCGCCTGGTGTGGGGCGGGCACCTCCAATTGGCTGGGGCCTGCCCCACCTCAGCCCTGGCTATCGCGCAAGGATTAGACCCCACCGGTCACGGCTCAACCTAAGACCGAGAAATTTCGCCCACATTTTCCAAAAAGGTGTGCGTCTGAATCTGCGAATCCCACAACCGACCAGCCGACAAGTCAACCCACGACCAACGAGGTAAGAACGCGATTCCTACCCGTACGATTGCCTTGGACGGGAATTAATACCCTCATCAACAGACACCGACAAAATGGGTATCTCCAGAGACTCTCGGCACAAGCGCTCGCACACTGGTGCTAAGCGATCGCAAGTTTTCCCTCTCCTTCTCCAGCTCGGCCCTTGATGGCTTCACTAGACCACGATTGCTAACCTTTGTGTGTCTGCAGTTACTACCGTATGTTCCTCCTCCCGCAATGAATAAAATACTCGAAGGTCCACTTGGAAGGCGTCCTGTCTGCTTCGGCGGCAGGGCGACCGACCCCATGTGTTCTGAGCCTGTGTACACGCTTTGGAATGATTTTTCTGACAGCGCGGACAGGGAAGAAGAGAGCCTTCGAGGCGGGCCGTCAGCCTGCGAACACCCGTATCGGTGCCAAGCGCATCCATACCGTTCGTACCCGCGGCGGTAACCACAAGTACCGTGCCCTGCGTCTCGACTCCGGCAACTTCGCGTGGGCCTCCGAGGGCGTCACCCGCAAGACCCGTGTCATTGTCGTTGCTTGTGAGTTGGACTCTGATGGTGGGAGAGATGGGAGAGGGACGATGTGCTAACGCAGCCGTGTAGACCACCCTTCCAACAACGAGCTTGTCCGCACCAACACCCTGACCAAGTCCGCCGTTGTCCAGATCGATGCCGCTCCTTTCCGCCAGTGGTATGAGGCTCACTACGGCCAGGCCCTCGGCCGCCGTCGCCAGGTGAAGCAGGGACAGGCCATTGAGGAGGTCAAGAAGAGCAACAGCGTCGAGAAGAAGCAGGCTGCTCGTTTCGCCGCCGGTGGCAAGGTCGAGAGCGCCATCGAGAAGCAGTTCGAGGCCGGTCGCATCTTCGCCGTCGTCTCTAGCCGTCCCGGCCAGTCCGGCCGCTGCGATGGATACATCCTCGAGGGTGAGGAACTCGCTTTCTACCAGCGCAAGCTCCACAAGTAGAGGATGGATTGAGGGGTGGTGTCTTGACGGCTGGGTTGTGCACCGGGTTTGCATTTCGCCGGGGTGTTGATGGTCTCTTTTGGCTTGCTGCCCGTCTCAGTGAGCGTTTGGCTCTGGGAATTAAAGGAGTGCGGCAACTGCATTTCACTTTCCAGTTCATCACCGGTAACAGGCTGGGCATGGGTTTAGGGCGATGGAAAAATGACAATACCATAAGCAACACAGCTGTCTGACACGCAAATGCATTCCTGCCGCTTGTGAACTGCGGCCCTATCATGCCCGTGAACGCTGATCCCTTGAAAGTCTTATATCCATATCCGAGCTTTGACCAAGTAATTCATAAAGTGCCGCTACTTTTCGCCATCTCGTGCCCCGTCCGTTCACACAAGTCTCAGTCGCAGCTCAAAATTGGCCCAGGCATCTGTCCTTGGACTTGATCAGTAACTTGTCAACGCATGCTGCGGCTGGACAGCTACTACCTTGAGCTTAATCGAACCCCCAGGCCGATTGTCATAGATCCGAAAGTGCCCAAGTTTGCGGCGTCTACGACAGCTTCTACCTCATCGGAGGGTCGCGGTCTCTCCCTCGCCGGGCGCGAGATAGTGGAGAAGGATTCATATAGTTAAGGAACAATACGACCGTGGCAAAGATGAGGAAGGGAATCAGAGGAGTATCATGGTTCGATCTGATGTTGTCGGCCATCTTGTACTGCTCGTCCACAGCGTTTTTGGCAATACAAGTAAAGTAGTCTTATTGTGGATCGGGTGCTGTGGTGATATGCTGCTTGCTTGACTGGTTTGGCTCCAGACATGGCAGACTGGAAATCTTCCAACACGCGGGATGTCCTTTTGATCGAGCTGTGAGACTCTAGGGAGGAGCGAATCGTATTGTGAGCATATTGCGAGAGAGAGCAAGGGCGATTACATCTGGGTTGGGCTGGGCTGCCCAACATGTCGGGATGTCTTGCCCTCACTGCCCCTCGCGATGAACACCATCATCGTCAGCTGTGCTCTTGCCGCAATCTTATGGTCTTCTGAGAATGTGGCAGACGCCAGTCAGTTTGATGTCGATCCGGGCTTTCTGCGTGAACATCCATCCCTCTGGTGTTGCGTCTGGCCCTGCCCTTTCAATGGGCAAACATTGCATAAACACCACAAACACACCCCTGCGACCCTCACTACCATCACCACTACCACCTTCCTTCCTTCTCCTTTCCTTCCCA
>Ga0247760_1000084_pt1 | contig 88824 bp, 115 predicted proteins | sample UWRJL171409R4_FD_179936 | JGI IMG/M metagenome (GOLD analysis project Ga0247760, IMG submission 179936) | Plant litter microbial communities from Arlington Agricultural Research Station in Wisconsin, United States - UWRJ-L171-409R-4 | ecosystem: Environmental > Terrestrial > Plant litter >...
CGGAAGACGGAAACTTTTACAGCAGTACATCCAATACAATTACCCCATCCACCTCATTTCCCCCCTCCCCCCAGGCGGCTCAGTATAAATCACGTCCTTCCCGCACTAGGCTCAATTTTCTCTCGCCCAAAACCTTCGTGACGGTACGTCCAACTGCACGTCACCCCCTCTAGGAGATCCAGCTAAGGGGCAGTAAGCAGGTCGCTCCGTTCGGTGCACGGATTCAAGCTACACTTCCGCAGCGCAGAGAGTCATTTGGCCCGTGGTCCTTGGTCCCCCCGGGAGCCGACTTACATCACTATCGCTCTGCTCGCTCAGGATCACCCTGGTTCCCTTGGTATCTCCGAGTTGCGCGCTAGTTCTGCTGGCCTAAGCAGAATTGCAGCGTCGTCTGCAGCGTCGACCTCGCGCCAGGCCAGCTCGCAGAACAAGCAAGGTCCAGCCCTCCTGATTCGACTTGGACTATTTTAGTCTGGCCCCCTCTCCCCACTAAATTTCGATACCCTCTCCCCTCTGGTTGCGCTTGGCTGTCGTGGATCTGAGGGTCAAAGTCGGTTAATCCTTGCTGCGCGGCCATCGATCTCCCCCATCACGGGCATTGTGTGCTGGACGAGTCTCCATTTAACTCCATCCACCTCCCTGGACGGCCAAACCCGGCCTCGCGCTACTTTCTGCCGCCATCGCGTACACTACGCCAGCCGCTGCAAGTCTTGGTTCCCTGGGTACATGACCTGCTGTTGTCCCCCTCGCCCACGCGCCTCCGAGGGACAGGCACACGTCTGCAACACGCACCACTCACCAGACGAGGCACACCGTCGCGAACCGAACCTGCGCTGAACCGGAACCTGGCTTAATGATCTAATTCTCCGGTCGCCCGACTACCCTCCCGACCACTCTCCTCCGCGACGCCCGGGCAGAGCTGTAGTAGTATGTTGCTGGGGCCGACATCGACGCAGATCCATCCCTCGTACATCGCCAGCCAGTCGGCCTCACTGCCCCATTCCAGCTCGCAGCCGCACCAGCAGCAGCAGCAGCACCAGCAGCACCAGCAACACCAGCCGCCGCCGCCGCCTGGAAAGGAAGGTTCGGAAGCGCCCGCCAGCACGCTTCTGTCACCTCCCGGCAGCTCTATGGAACGCAGTGCCCCCGAGTACTCGCAGTCAGGTTTGCCTTCGCCCTATCCCAGCAACTTCGGCGACTCCCAGTCTGAGGCCTCATCTGCAGATCACGCATCTGCTGCGCCCTACGCGACCCAGCAGGAAGTGCGGTCCGCAAACTACTCAACGTCGGCCACTCCCACGTCGGATTATAGCGTGTACCCGCCCTCGGCGCGCTCCACCGCCTCCTTCCCGGAGCACATCCAGCGTCCGTATCATCCAGCCAGCAACCACAGCGGCAGCAGCGGGAGTATGGCGCAAACACCAACAAGTCCGTCCGTGCCTTTGCCAGATGGGCGCAACCATCAGAGCCAAGTCAGATCTGACAGCGAACTGCCTATAGATCCATCCATTGCACAGCCGAGCCCGACATACGGCGGTCACCCCCAATATTCCCCCTACGGCGCACCCACTTCTCAAGATATGTCGCACCAGTATACCCACCCCGCTAGTGCCGGTTTGTATGCACAGCCACGCCCCGACTGGGCGGGCTATGGACAACAGCCCGGCGGTCCCATCACGCCTGGCCATCACGTATTTCCCCAGACACCGGCTTCCACGGCTCCTCAAGCACGCCCAAGCCAGGTAGGTTTTTGCATTGCCCCGTTTCGCAACTTCCGTCTGCCGAGGCTGTCGTTGGCAATACACCATTAGCGTCAGTGGCGCATCAGCGTGGAGTTTTGGGGGCGTTGGATTATAGTTAAGGGAGTTTCCGATCACTCTGGCTGGCAATATCCGACAACCTTTGCAAATACTCGGCTGTAGACGGGAAATCAAGCATGGCGCTCGTCTTGATGAGAGGCTTGCGCGGCTTGCGGACATTTGGCTAACTTTGTATTACTCAGGTTTATTCATTTGTCCCCATTCCTGGCGCCCAGCAGCACAAGAGACCGAGAAGAAGATATGAAGAAATTGAGCGCATGTACAAGTGCGGTTGGAACGGGTGCGAGAAGGCATATGGCACGTTGAACCACCTGAACGCCCATGTGACCATGCAGGCTCACGGGCAAAAACGAACTCCTGAAGGTAAGACAATATTCTCCCCCCCCCCTTTTTTTTTCCTCCTGGCGACGAAGACGCGTTTTGCCCCATGTTCCATCCTAAGTTTATTTATGCCCTTGGTTACCGGGTAAACGAGGGCACCCCTTTTTCCTGGTTCACTAAGCTAGCGCCTGCGGCACGTACATCATGCATTGATTGCGAGTTGGTGTTGGCGCCATCGCGCGGGCTAGCGAGCTAGGGCGAACCAGTCTCCCGGGATAATCAACGCGGCTGCTAATTCCTCGGACAAAATCGCTAACAATGGCTGCGCTCAGAATTCAAAGAGATCCGCAAGGAATGGAAGGCCCGAAAGAAGGAGGAAGAACAGGCTCGGAAGGCCGAAGATGAGCGCCAGCGACAGGCTGCGGCCACAGCCGCCGCCCAAAACGGCGGTGCTGACCCGCAAACCGGTGCTGATGGCACCCAGCCCCCCGCAAGCTACGCAGGCTCTAGAACGGTCCAGCTCCCTCCGATCGGATACCAGCCGAACCAATATCCTGCACCTCCCTCCGGTGGAATGCCGCCATCTATCTCGGAGTACGGGGGTAATCACGTATACCCTTATGCCACCCCAGCATCTCCTTATGGCCAGCCTGGCCAGCAAATGTATAGCCAACGTAGGTCGGAGTTTGTTTCTCCGTCCCGTCACCCATAGATTTTCGGTTCTCTGACTGAGGCTCACAGATAATGGAGGCCCAGCCAACCACTGATCACGACATTGCAACGACGAAGTCTTTTTTAATCATAGCATGGCGTCTGTCTGGCCAAAGAAATATTCCACTGAAGTGTCGAGCGTGGCTTATGATGAGCGTGGCTTATGATGAGCGTGGCTTACGATGAGCGGATGGGTCATTCGCCGCAGAAAAAGTTCGGGACAAGACTGTTTATATCCGGTGGGCCCTTGCCCACCGATGATGACCCTCTACACGCGGCACAGATCACGTCGACTACACGACAATAATTAGTCGCCTTCTTTTCACTGTCGATATTGAGGAGAACTCACATAGTATATCCGTCTGTGCTGCGGACTTTTTACCGCCCCTCTTTGCCCCACGTTTTTCCTTTGTGTCGGCGTGTTCTTTTCTCTCCAGATCTTTTTTTCAGCATCTTGCATTGGTTGGCGGCTTGGGGAGGTATGCATCTGTTCCTTTGTTATGGTGGCGGAGGTCTGTGGCGGTGAGCCCTTTGGTTTGCCGTATCCGGTGCTACTACGCATTCCTACGCCTTTTGCCTTTTGTTCATTTCGACTTCCCGTTGTTGCATCTACGGTTAGGTATACCCAAAAGAGGATGAGCGTTGAGTGGGTTGGAGCGGCAATTGAAGGATTGAGGTACTGAGAGATGCGGTTCTAGGAGGGATGGGAGGATGAGAATACCAGTGGGGCTTCCTTTGGTGTAGTTTGACGATGGTTGGGCTCTTGTTTTGATGAGAGAAAAAGAGGGGGCGTTTAAGAGGCAGACTTGGAGTGATCCACCGCTCGTTCAACAAGTTGATGTGGATGAGGACAATGTAAATATTGTTGAAAGTATACGACGTCGGAGCATTATCGAGACAGTACATAGCGTCAGGGGCCAGAGACGACACTTATCTCTGGTCTTGTGCAGTACCCAGAAATAAAGCAGTGAAAGCCAATCTTCTACGATAAATACGTGGCAAGCTATCTGCTCAGCATTGATTTCTGAGGAAGTGTGATTCGCCCCAAGGGTTTCTGCGGCGGAGTGAAGCACTTGGATATCTTTGATAACCTACACCGTGCAGCTAGCGGTGTTGTTAGTCAACAAAAGGGGTGCAAACGGTGACCAGGCTCCGTAAATTCGACATCTTACCCTAGCAACCTAGCCAGGGGCTAAACCAGGGATGCTGACCCAGCAAGGGGTTTGCCGTGCGCGTGGCGGGCTGCAAAACATCGCTGCACCTCGTGCTCTAGCTTTGTGTAACCACACTCGGAAGAAAACGAAAAGGAGCCTTGCCTTTTTCCGTTACACAACGCCGCCGTGTCAGGATGGGAGGGAAGGGGGTTCGGGTGGCACTGCATGGGCGAGGGAATACTCGAGAGTAATCCGTTCGCAGTAATAAAATGAAAGGGAACTACACTCAGGTAGGTAGGTCGTCAATAGAGTCGGGAATAGTGGCCCATCCTGCACCGCTCGTCCGGTCAATTAGTCAGTCCCAGCAACCTAGCCGACACATCCACACCTTTACTCAGAAAGTATTTTGGGTACTGCGGGGAGGCTCATTTGGTGCGCCCATCCCGGTGGTTATTCAGCCAGGTTTTGTTGTTGCTTTCAAGTTCGTCTTTGGTGCTATCCTGTCGTGCCGCCTCAGCATCCGTGTCGCCGTGATGGACAGCAGCACACGGGCGCCCGAAGCCGGGCCGGAATACGAGCAGTTGAGTAGCCTTCCGCCTTCCTTGGTGATCCCTTTGTCCGCGCGTGCACAGCATATCGAACTTTCTAATTCTTTCTGTGGGAGGTGGTTTTGAAGGGGACGGAAATCCAATGCCGTTCGCTTCTTCTGCCGCCCAGCCCAGGGAAGGAAATGGGATTTGCCAGGTTCCGTAGGGACGATACGGCCTGGCATGCTCCCCCATTCCCCCGCATATGCAGCTCTTCGGACGTTGGATTGCGACAGAGAGGCAGGGAAGTTGATGTCGTATGTAGGGATGAGGCACCCCGTATTCCTCTTGCAGCAGCACTTTCGATGGAAGCTTTTCGCGAGCGACCGCAGAACGCAGGATGGGTCCCGTCCCCCAGCAATACGCCGCCCACTTGCCGCGCCAAGCCAGCTCTGTGCATAGGAGAGGAACACAGTACGGAGTACGGATCCGTACGCCGTGGGCTGCGTGGTACCAACGTTAGCAAGTGCGGTAGATGGGCGACGGTTCTGTCTGCCGAGCCGCACCCGCGCAGGCGGATTGCAAACCTGGTGATCTGTTAGTCTGTTGGTGCGAGATCGGGCCGGTGCCGATGAGCGGCGGTCGCCTGCGCGGCCAGAGCACTGGTCACATCACCTCAACATCTGGGGCATGCGAAAATAACTGCATATAGGTGGTGAGGTTGGCATGGAAGTCGGACCGAGGCGACCTCGCGATCTGACGTGCGTCGCACAGAATTATGGAGCTCGAGAGCATGACAGTCCCGTGGTCTCTTTCTCCTGTCTGCGAAGGTGTCTCAACCGCGGCGCTTCTGACATAATGACCTGGGCTGCTGCTAGTGCGAGTCTGGCAGCTCGGGTACCCGATCCTGACGGCGGCAGAAGGGGCATCGCAACGTCGACCGGCTGATGGCGCTGTTTCAGTCGCTTACCTTAGGATGAACGCACTTGTTACACGTACGTAATTGTACATGTACGCAGTGCAGCCCGTGGTTTCGACGCTAGAGTTGCTTATAGTGAGTCTCGTATAGTGTCATCGGGAACGGCTGCTTCCGGCCGGCGGCGTTTACTCGACCTTCGGTCGTGCAGTGCAGAGAGCGATGTCTCTTCTCGGCGGGCCGCACCTCGGTCAAGAGCTGGGTACCTACCTAGCAGCGGGAGGTAAGGTGTGTGTCGCCCAGCACAGGGTGGGCTTACAGCGATCGACACCCCACGTCCCGCTGGTTGCAACGACGCCAGGGGTGAGCCCGCACGACCTCCCTACTCTAGGTAGGTACGTTACCAATCTTCCTTCTCCTGACTGACAGGATACCACGGCTAATATTTTTTTTCCCCAGGCAAACAACAGAGGCGGCTCGTAAATTGCGCTTGGCAACATTTTGGCATTTTTAATGGCCTGGCCTTATCGCAGTGCGGCAAAGTTCGTTACACGATGAAGCTGTCAACCAGGAATTCGGCCCTCCGACATTGATGATGTCGAAGGGATGACGTAGCGGCTGCGGCTCAATCGCATCAGCTCAGCTCCAGAACCGAGGGGCGCATCCCCATTCAGAGCTTCACGATACCTTCACACGACTCCAACAACCGCTGGTCTGTTTTGGCAACCATCACAACCCACGCGGAATAGTGCATCGACTTTTGTTGTCCCTCTTGAGTCTTTGAAAAAATACGCAGCAGTCAACGAAACGCAAAACTAGGGATTCATCATGCAGTCAGCACAGGCTTTGGTGGACAGCCCCCCGCCACTAGACGACGAACCTCTCGCCTCCGACCACAGCGACTCCCTGTCTCAACGCGTCTCCCAAGCCTTTACTCCAACGCTGGCCAAGTCCAACTCGACAGCCTCTGGCCATTATTCTATCAAGTCGCATGATTCGGTGCGACACATCGGCACCATTCCATATGGCGACCTGCGCGTCCATGGCCGCTCAAACTCGGACGCAACAGAGCGGGACATGATCAGTTCCATCACCGAAGAAGCCTTCGATCCACCCGCGGCCCCGATTTGTCTCGCCAACGGAGACATTCTGCGGCTGCTGGATTTTCCCCGCGAGTTCATCGTTGGCCATGACACTTTCGCGATGACTACTAGCGAGAGCCTCCAAGGCTTTCGCGACATCCCACCTGGCACGCATTTTCTCTGGGTGCAAAAGCCTACTCCGGCCCCGAGATGCGGGTATTGGTACCTAACGAAGTTGCCCGGTGTGGTGCGGGTCAAGCAATGGGACAGGTTCAATGAGGTGCTCGGCGACGCGGCCAGCCAGTTTGAAGTTCGCGTCGAGGAAGCAAATATCGAATCGGTCTATCCTTCGTTGAAGCCGTACAACCTCACCGAGGCAGACGGCTCTACTCTGAAGAAAGCTTCAGCAACTGGTATCAAGTCCGAGCCTGGTTTCATGACGGATACTGCTGCGATGTGGCGCCAACTGACGGATGCCATATCCGGGCCATTTCTTGACAGGGTCACTGGCAAGAAAGACGTCAGCGAATGGCTCGTCGATTCAATGGACTGCGTACAAGGAGACGCCCGGTTGCCTGGTGGTCTTGCCACAGCAAGCGAAACTTACCGAACCATCGTCGGCAGCGAGCTACGGTTCCTCTTCTCTCAGGATCTTCAGGACCTGCGCATTTTGGACCATGACTCTTCCAGATCAACCAACGCGGACACGTCAGACCGTGTCCTAGCGTTGCTGAATTCTACCACTCTCACGGTTGAGGAACAGGACATAGTAGCCGAGCTTCAATTCGTTTTCATCACTGGCACACATCTCGGCAATACAGCTTGCCTTGAGCACTGGTGGAAGCTTGTCCTCAAGATCATCCTGCGTGCCTTCCAACTTGCCCTTGAGCGCCCTACGCTGTGTCGGTGGCTTCTCCAGACACTTCACGCGCAGTTGGTGTATACTGATAACAATGTCGAATCGCTACAACAAGATGGTTCCATCGCGTCTGACGGCCCGAGTGGCGACAGGCTTTTGTTTCACTCCCTTCCGCATAGCAAAATCCTTATCCACAGCGCGTTAGTTGAGTACAAGCGACAGCTCAACTCGTCGCTGCTTGATCTGGGCAGTAGCATCGCACAGGAGCAGAAGGTAGTTGGGCATGCGTTTGAAGACCTGGAGGCTTGGTTGTGGAGATGCGGGTGGGATCTAAGGAGGAGGGCTGACAGGGGTAGGATGTTGCTAGATGACGATGACGAAGATGAGGACTTGCCGTTGATTGTTGACATAGATGAGAATGGGCGCGAGATTGGGTTGGTGTCGTTCCACAACTAAATGATAATTTTGCTTGAGAGGAGGCTGATGGCGTAACTGGCTGGGATTTCTGGTGTTTCTGCGGGATATTTTACAAGATGTGTTAGGTAGTGCTTGGTGATTGCAGATGGTCGAGGGGTTATCGTGCACCCAACGAGTCAGGGGTACGAAGTACAGTTTGAGGGAATCTGATCGCCTTCTCAATGACCAAAATGTTGTGCAGACCATAGATAGACATCTAATAGATAATAATGCGGTACGATTTGCTCGGGACTACGAGGCCTGTCGGAGTGTTATGTTTGCCCCTGAATAGCGGGTAGCATGGTGGGGGTTTTTGCTCAGGCGACCGCCATCTTATCATCCCCGCCGTCCCTGGCGGCGATTACGTCCCGCACCTCCTCCATAGATCCCACCAACGCCGAACATCCCGCTCTCATCCAAACACCAGGCAAGATGTCGCGAAAGGGCGTCGGCCTGGCGGCTTTTGACCGCAGCCGCATAACATCGGCGCAGTACGCCAGCCACGGCTCGACGCTGCGCTCGACCAACGCCCAAGCCCTCGAGAACCAGCTCGCCGTCTTCCGCTCCCTGCTGCAGCAGTTTGCGCAGACTCACGCAAAGGACATCCGCTCCAATCCGACATTCCGCGCGCAATTTGCGCGCATGTGCGCGGCCATTGGGGTTGATCCGCTGGCTAGCAGCAACAGCGGGTCGGGTGGCGCGCAATCGTCATCGATATGGGCGCAGCTGCTGGGGCGGTCTGTGAATGATTTTTACTTTGAGCTGGCGGTCAAAGTCGTGGAGGTGTGTGGTGATACGCGCGGGGAGAATGGAGGGCTCATAGAGGTGCGCAAGGTGCGCGAACGGATCATGCGTGGGAGGATGGAGGGCGCGAGCGAGGTTACTGAGTATGTCCCCCTCGACGGTTGAATTGCCCACGCGTCTTTTACTATGAGGGATGGAGCTGACTAGGTCCAAAAAAGGGATGATATCCTCCGTGCAGTGGGCACGCTCAAGCCCCTCGGCTCAGCATACAGCGTCATCAAAGTCGGCAGCAAGCCGTACATCCGGTCGGTGCCCAAGGAGCTCAACACTGACCAGAGCGCCGTGCTGGAAGCGGTGCAGGTGCTCGGGTATGCCAGCGTGTCGATGCTGATGGATAACTTGCGATGGGCGCGGGCACGGGCACAGACGGCACTGGAGGACCTTGTAGGCGAGGGCATGCTTTGGGTTGACAAGCAGAGCGATGAGTGCGAGTACTGGAGTCCGGGGTTTATGCTCGAGGCTCAGGAGCTTGGTGCTATGCCTGGATGAGAGCGGAGAGGCGGGAGTGGGAAAAGACAACACCCGGATACCCTGACACGGCAGTTCCTGGCTGGCTAGCTGAACCGAGCTGAGAGTAGGTCGCCCCGTTTCACGGAACCGACACGTCGAGCCTCGGGATGGCCTCGCTGAAGTTCGCTAGGGGCGGTTGCAGATTTGATCCACGGCAAGCTAGCCCTTGTCATTGAGTGGACTGCGAGAATAAAGGCAAACCCAGTCACGGGAAATCGTACCCAAGCATGCCTATTTTGCGGCCGCCGCCTGGCGACCTTGAGTACGACGATGACGGTCTCTTCAAAGGTTGGATAGCAAGGTGGGAGGGAAACCTTCGCGCTAGGAGTTTTCGTTGCGAGTCACGCAGTCGGCAGCTCATCACCTCGATTGACACATGCTGGATGGGAGCAGTCCAACATATGCTAGCAGTCAAGGAGCAAACGAAAGGTTTCAAAATACGTCAATGGTCACGGCCCGCTGCCAAAACAAGATATCCGATCCAGTGTTCATCTACCGATCTGTCTGGTAGTAGCAAAACAAGTATTGACATCCAATAACGTAACAAGAGAGATTATACAGCACAGGAATCCCCAGACCCCGGCCACCACTCCCCTGTGAGAGCTCCCTCCCTCCTCTTGACGCAGCCCCAACAGAGCTGTTTTCTCCCGGCTCTTCGCCCTGCTTTCCATGAACATGTTTCTCGAGTCCGTTCACCTCGAATTTATGCCTCTTAGCTTCGAATATTCCCGGGAATGCATTGTCTCGTGAAAGTCGTCCCGTCTTCTCGTGGTGAGAACTTATCCGCCTCCACGGCCTACTCCCGCTGCTTTGCCCCGTTTAGTAAGGGGGGTTAGGGCCAAGGGGTGGGTAATCTTCGGGACGTCCGCCGATGGTAGATCCACCAGTAGGGCGGCCGCCGTCACCGAAGTGCTTCTTGCGAAGGGCCGCGAGGCGCTTCTTCTTGGTAACGGTGTTGATATACGTGCCGATGACGAAGGATACGAGGTTGAAGAATGGTACCCAGGTGTTCTCGGGCAGGAACTTCTGGGCGAAGGCGAGGCAGACAGGCGAGGTGATCCAGCTTACGCGCATGACCTTCCAGAAACCAACCCGCACCGTCGCCCGTACCTGGTGGAATGTCCGTGCACCGGCAATGAGGGCCATTGCGACGAGGTAGACCGAGTTCTGGATGGGTGCAATCTAGTTTTGAGAGTCAATATGTGGTTCTAGCGGTTAGGGGCCGGCGTGAACATACGATGAGGTTGCTGACGAGAATCTGCAAAATCTTGGCCCGGAGGCTGGTTCGGTTCTTGAACGCCTTCTGCAGAGCCCAGATGAGGAAGTGGCCTAAGGGGGCGCTGACGAGAGCACCATAGGCGGCCATCTTAGGGACACGCGATGTGAAGTAGTTTCCATGCTTGTTGCGGTCCTTCGCCAGCCATGAGGCGATCAGCTCCTGGGCGCCGGCGAGCGTGCCGGCGGTGAGGGCCTTGGTTCGAAGCGGGTGGTTCTCTAGTTGCTTGATGTAGGCCTAGAGACAACGAGTTAGATCGTGGACATAGCAGGATCCCCACGAGCGCCTGAGAGCGGCGGGACTCATCACTTACAGCCAAATAGCCCTTAGTGCCCGCATTGTCCCTCCCGCCGGTGATGGCGGTGCCAACAACGGCAGCAACTGGGTGGTGCCCCTTAGTACCGGGCAAGTTTCCGGTCGCGGCCTCGGTTACGGCAGCAGCGGTGGAGGCGATGACGCCGCGGGGATGGATGTCGACGGCATTCTGGACACCTTGCTGGATGGCCGTTGAGACCGTGTCCCGCTCAATCTTAAGCGTCGACGACATAGCTCGTTGCGGTCAAATCGACATCTAGGAACGGGTGGGATCTAGGACCAGGCCAAATCAGCTGGTTGCGGGCGATGGAACAGCGCCGGTGTGTTATTGCGAACGCGCAATTCGGGTGCAGTGGTGGCAAAAGTTGCGCCAGGGGATTCTTGATTTGTTTACAGCCCCCGTCGAGATGCGGAGATGATGGATGCGTCGCTGAGCCGAGCTGTGGTGCAAAAACCAAACGCGTCGGGACTGCGGCGCATTAGGCAGCGGAATGGAGATTGTGTAGGATAAACGCGGATATGGACTCACCGGTGATGTAGAAAGAGCGGATTGATCGGGGATGCGGTCGTCGAGAGGTTCCGCTGGGCACGGTCGGGGGTGAGGCGGACGGGGAGGTTGGTTTTGATGGGGATGAGGAGCTGGAGCGACCAAGCACAGAGCAGCTCAATCTTGCGTCGCGACTGGCGACTGGCGTCTGGCGACTGGGGGGGCGTCGCTTGCTTGGGGAGGGCGGGTGTGGAGACCTGAGACCCGAATGGCAACGGCTCCTGATTGGCCGCATCGTCGAATGGCCGAGGTTTGTTTTTCGCCTTTCCTGCTGCTGGGAGACGACAACACATCAATCAGCGCAGACCTCGGGTTCGATGCTGCTGATGACCCCTGTCCCCGGAAACCCCCATCCTGGTTGCACCTCTTGAACTGCACTTGAGAGCCACTCATCGCACACGGTGCTACGGCGCCCCTGGTTGGCTGCAATGGATCACCGAATCGATGGTGTGGGCTGGTGTTGTGCATGCAAGGGTTACAGCTCCGCCAACACCACGACTAACCTTTGAGCCGCAACGTCCTGTTGATACTACTACTTGATAACTTCAAGGCGACCAAGCGAAAATGATACCATCAGTCCCTATTTTCGAGAGTGATTCCCGCAGCTGGGTACCTGGTAAGCAAACCAAAAGCTATCACGAGACTCATCCATTTCTCCTTTATGTTGATGCGGGTGAGTTCGCAAGATCGATGAGGAAGTCGCGATCTTGCATTTTCAGACCAGGCCAACTGATGCTCGTTGCCCATTTTCCATCCCATACCCTTATTGCCTATTTTGGGCACCCAAAGTGCCTCTAGCTCAACGCCGTAGTTCAGTACCTCAAGGTTTGCAAACGTCTCAACTCCACCAATTAATGTTTCCTTGCCACTGTTTCTTCTCTCATCCCACCACCAGTCTACGGATGCTGTTTTCGCATCGGGAAACATCTCTGTCTCTTTTCCACTATTCAATCAGCGTTGTTTCTCTGCGTTGCTGCACCAAAACAACCCTCCCCATCCCCGCTTCCAGGATCTCTTCTCCTTCCCGGTTCTGAAGATGGTCTGAAGCGCTCCTGCCCCTCCACAACCATCTCCGATAGCCTTCCTCCGGTGGCAGTATGGGAACACCGGACCCAAGTCGGGCAGATGGCCGCACGCCTCATATTGCCCAAATGATAGACGAGACTCCGGCTCGTCAGAGGATACGGCGCTCTTCAGACCGTCCGCTTCAGGTTCCGCTCTCGTCGTTTGCACCTTTCAAACGCCCTCTTCAGCGGAGACCACCGATAAGCCGATGGGAGCCAAGGTGCCACCATTCTACCATGGCACGCCTTTACCATGGCGCGTACAAATGTGAGCACTGCGGCAGGAGTGGTCACTTTGGCTGGGTGTATCGATGCATCATGGATCGCGACGCTCTCATAATGGACGCCAAAGCCAAAGGCCGTGCGGTTAGTAACCCTCGAATCATCAGAAGGTCTTCCTGACAAAAGTAGTATGCGTTCGACGCAGTAGGTCTTGATTTTGCTGAGCAGATGAGTTTGGGCAAATTTGGCCCTGATGCTCGAGCTGAGAACTACAGCTTCTTCAAAGAGATCACAGAGCAGCAACTGCACACCTACACTCCTGTTCAGCTGGTGACAATACTTTCGCAGCGCGACAAGGTGCACCAGGCAATCGCCGAGGAAAGGCGAAACGCGGGTCGCTTGTCATCTCACTATGCGGACAAGAAGTATCCTGATAGCAATACGCCCTGGGTTCCTAGCCCATTATGGGAATGCCAACACAAAGTCTGTCAGGACTGCCACCATCTCGGAAGCGACAAGAGCTGGCTTAGTCTCAACGGCATCTTGAACGGCGACATCCCGCCGCACGCGGCAACTGGGTTTAGCTTCAGCCATATGGGGTTCCGACCAAAAGCTGATGTTGAGGTTGTAAAAAACATCGGTTACAATGCTGTTCCTCTGGTGAGATGATGTTGTCGTCTGTCCTCGTCCCAACCGCTAATCCGTGATAGCCTCTAAACCATGCCTCGAGAAGCTTGATGCACCGTACTGCCAGTGCCTCTACTTGGAGATTGCTGGATATCATCGATGAGCGCATTGAAACAGCATCATGCTCAACCTGTTCAGACAGTTCTTCCATTTCAACTTCCAGTGAATCGAGCGAGAGCGACCGTTCGCCTCAAATTTGGCGATCTTGGGGCCAGCTCCCTCACTCAACAGCCGTGCAAGCATTGCCACGCTCACATACTGACCCGGGTGAGGTCGAGGACGCTCGAGTGTGTGCGGCCAAGGATGAGGCTCTGGATGTGCATTCCATTTTCGAGGAAGAGCTTCTCATTCGCCCTCCGTGGACACCACCGCCGTCTCCATCAACTAAATCCGGAGCAGCATTATCGAATGATCCGGAGCTCGAGTCACAGCTTGTGGTCCCAGGTCATGAGGGAAGGAGGTTGGTGTATTGTAATTTCTGATATTAGTTTTTCTAAGCTAACCTGACGACAGCCCGTTCTCATTCAAGACAAATCAGTCTCTGCGTAACCGGGTGTTTAGCTCAATCCCGTTAGCCAAGCAGGGTGGCAGAAAGCGAGACCATCAAGGGCACGGCTGCGGCACTGATAACCCTCAAATCCCATACCAAAGCGAGGAGATGTGCGACGTCGGCTTATTTCTGCCTTTCAACCCAGAGGTCTACGCCTCCGCCTGCGCTACGCTGCTACCTAAACCGACGATGGAGGAGGATATGTACTTCGCAAAATGTGACATTGGTATCGTGAGCGGCCAGGATGAGGAAACTTTGAGCGACCGAAGATGCGATATTGCAGGTGGAGTTGCGCTCACTGAGGAGGCTGCCGAGTCTGGCGCTGATGATGTGGTGGCACATATGGGCACTCCACGTCGGACCTGACCCAGCCAAGATTGTTTATCACGGTAATTCGAGAGGAGGGAGTTCGGGATGATATCAGCCCTGAAGAGGGCTGAGCCATCTACGGTGTGGGATCATTGTGAAGCGAATGTTGATCTTGTGTTTAAGGACTGTATATTTGGGACCTGTACAGATAATTATCCTAGCGTAGCCGAATATTTACGCCTAATCTTGCGGAGAAAATGCGCATGTCCTATGTCTCGCCTTCATACAGGGATCGCTTTAACCTCGGCAACCGTCCAATACTTGCGCATATTCTCGGCCTCCAGCTCCTTAACCTCTTCATCCAGATGAACAAACAGCACATCTCCCCAAGTATCCATCTTGTCCTTTAGCACACCCAACTCAAACTCAGTCTCACCGTTCCGACACGCCCGCAAATACGCCTCGAAGGCATCCATCCCCTTATGGATCGCTCGGTGCTGCTGCACCAACTTACACTGAGGCGCACCCCTTTGCGCCGCCTGGAAAGATGGCATCTTGCGCGCCAGAATCGGATACAGATAGTTCTCTTCAATATCGTGGTGCGCTTCCAGATACCGCACCAGACTCAGACCTTCGTCGATAAACTGCTTGAGTGACATGCGTGCGGGCCGTCGGCCGGTGGTACATGCTGAGTACAGTGTTTTCCAGCTCGATCGAAAGTGTTCGTGCTACAAGGGGATGTTAATGGGATGTGTAGCGCATTTGGACGGGGAAGGCAGGGGAGAAACGCACGAAGCGATCCATCAATACTGCGAGGCGGTTGTACTCGCGGAATTCATGGGCTGTTAGAGGCGGGAGGACCGGCTCCGTGTCGGGTCCGGGGTCCGACGTAAGCGAGTCGGAGCCAGCGGCAGGTGGTGGCTTGGGCGCCGGGGTGGGGCTGGCTTCGTCGGGGGCCGACATGGTGTGCAGCGGTCGAACGGGGGTTCTTCTCCTTGGGTTTGGGTTCCACTCCCTCGCAGGGATTTTTTGAGCCGCTTTGCCGTACGCTCCGAACGAGGTTGATACAAACGACTTTGCGGCGGCACGGCCTCCAAATAGGGTGGGGCGGAAGAGAAGTGTGCTCGTTGCGCGGGGCAAGCGTGGCCAGGGCGTCATGGATGAGATCGATGTTGAAGAGCGGAAGATAATAGCCTGGGTAAGGACGGGCATTTGGTCCCCGAAGAGCTATATATCCCAAAACATATCCTAGAGCGGCGGGATAGGCCTGTCAACCAGGGATCCAGGTAGCTAGCCATTCGGAGCACTTCCTGCATTTTGTCAGGTGCATTTCCCTGAGCTCACTGCGAGTAGTTGAAACTGCCTAGCGGAGGCGGGCTTTGAGCAGTGAGGCTCATAGCCGCGCGGGATGCTCTTTCAATCCTGTGTTGCGCGCGGGTTCACACGCACCTTTTATTACCAATCCCCGCCCGCATGGGTCCGCAATGCCAACGACTGGTTACATAATGCATTGTAGCACTCAAGGTAGCAACATCACTGGTGAGCTGTGTTCAAATCAAGCAAAATGCGAACATCTGGCATTTGTCTCTAAGTGGCCTGGGAATACAGGCTCTATCAAATAATGCTCCCAAAATGATGCAGTCGCTTGCTATGCCGTGAGATCGAAACAGAAATCAAGCTCCCGCCAAAGACCGCTTCCCGTTCCCATGGTCCTTCCCTTAACTCTATCGTAGATTGTATTACTTGTACTCCGTACGAAGAGACCATGTTCCCCTCATACTCGATCCGCGCTTCTCCAGCTTGGCTACCTTTTCTAGTGCCAGCTTGAACTCGCTTGCTTGCCGTGAGGTGGCGCAGTAAGGGTTGAAATGGTCCACCAAGGACTTTGACGGCACCTGACCGCCATGTCGTTTGATATAATCTGGTATCATCTTCTCAAAACCCTTGGGCCCGACGCTGCGCTCCGCGATGGCCGGTGTGCCTGATCTCGAGCTACCCGCACTGCCTGTTCCAAGACCTTGTCGATCGGCTACACCGGCTAAGACGCCTGCCGAGCTGGGACCACCTCTCCCGCGACGGACGTTGGTAGGACGTCCGGCCTCGCCAAACTCTCCGGTCCATGTCACTGTACCGATGGGTACGGCGCGTGCCGCCTCGCCTGCCCGACGCAGACTCAGCGCTGCTTTCGCAGCGATACGGTTGGCTTCCCGCTGTAGCATCTTGTGATCTGCTTCAACCACTTTCTTGCCGTTGATAATCTTGTCGTGCTCGAGAGCACTATGTACACCGGAACTCTTGAAGAGCCCCTCCATTAATCTGTCTTCTTCATTTGGTGGCGGCGTGACCTCACCCTTGTAGGTTTCGACCGCTGCGACGCCATTGATGCCCTGGAGATCAGGCTCCGCGCCGTTGCTACCGCTGTTGCTGCTTGCTGGCTCCTTTTTCTTGTCCGCTTCAGTCTGGTGAGCTCTGAGAAGACGAGCATCGGTCCCAGGAACGATGAGTTCCTTGGGGCCAGGAATATTGACTTTACTGCCCTTGAACAGCTCACTAGTCTCTGTCATGCCATCTTCGTACAAGTTGAGGCTGAATAAATCATGCAAATCGTGCAGGTTGAACTTGGTTTGTTGCTTGGGATCCCTCAGTACCTTGTTGGACAGAAATTGCTTGAAGATTTGGCGGTGATAGATCTTCTCCTCGATCGTGCCAGCCGTCATCAGTCGGTAGATCGTGACCTCCTTCTTTTGCCCAAGACGCCATGCCCGCTCTCTCGCCTGCATATCGGTCGACGGGTTCCAATCAGGATCAAATATGATGACGCGATTCGCCCCCGTAAGATTGACACCAAGACCGCCGACCTTTGTTGTCAACAAGAACACGTCAAGATCGGGATCGTTGTTGAACGCGTCAACGAGTGTCTGTCGATGTTTGACAGGTGTCTTTCCGTCCATGCGGATGTACCGAATACCTCCTTGCCGCTTGATGAACTCTTCAAGAATGTCTAACATTTGCACACCCTGACTGAAAAGCAATGTTTTGTGACCGAGACGTTTCCACATGGGAAGCAGCGACCTAACAACCGACATCTTCCCGGACTTGCTCGTGCTACCCCAAGTATAGCCAGGCTGAGTCCTGAGTTTTGGCTGGAGTAAGTCAGGGTGGTTGCAGATCTTGCGGAGATAGTCGATGCCATAGAGCGACTGGCGAGTCCCCTTAAGAATATTCGCCAGGTCGTCAGATCTGAGAAACATCTCATAGGCTGCGCGCTGCGGCGGGGAGAGCTTGCAGAAGAGGACTTGCTCGCTCTTCTTGGGAAGATCGGACGCCACATCAACCTTCAACCGCTGAAGGAGATATGGGCTGATGGTCTCCTTCAATGTCTCTGCGCATTTCTGCGCAGCCATGATTTGGAGATTTGTTGCGTTGGCATAACCGCCGATCTTGATCGGGATCTCAAACTCGGTACGGAAATCGACCAGCGTTCCGAGACGCATGGGGTAGATAAAATCGAAAAGCGACCAAAGCTCCGTGAGGTTGTTTTGCATCGGGGTGCCAGAAAGGATGACTCGGTTAGGAGTTCGAAGTTCCTTGCAATAGATGGTGATGGCCGTGTTTGGGTTTCGAATCTTATGCCCCTCATCGAGAACGGCGTAACCCCAATCGATGGGGATGAGGAGATCGCCATATGTCTGAAGGCCCGCGTAGGTAGTAACCAATACGTGTCCGTGCTTGGCCACTCGGTCGACAATCTTCTTTGCGGCCGCACTGGATTTACTTGGTCGCTTGCCATCCCAGTCCTCCTCCAGGTCTTCAATTTCGCCTTCATTGTCAACATTGAACATCCCGCTTCCTGATGAATGCAAAATGGAGACTCGAAGAGGTGGCCACCAACGATGGAACTCGTTTACCCACTGTCGTAGCACTGTGGCCGGCGCAACCACGATGACCGGCTTCGTGAGCATCTTGCTGTAGTGCAGGGCAGCCACGAAGGATATCAGCTGTACTGTCTTTCCCAGACCCATCTCGTCACCGATGATACCGCCTACTTGCTGGGCGAAAAGCTCAGCAAGCCACTGTACGCCGGTCTTTTGATAGTCGAACAGGGATGGGTAGATATCTCCCGGAAGCTTAAGACCATTGTCAAAGTGATGATCGGGTTGATCTGGTGAAGGCCTAAACCACTCCTCGTGTCCATCTGTGGCATCGTCCACCGCTTCACCCTGGCGCCGCTGCCTCGCCCTGCTTCGCCTATCTATCCAGTCCCGCAGTCTAGTCTGGTAGACGTCTTCGTTTCCATCGTCGATCGCACTAAGATCAATCTTTCCGTCGCTTTCCTTAACGGCCTTCTTCCTCTTGCGCTTCGGCGTCAGGTCGGTCAAGTCAGCGTCGTCTGAAATCTCGGACAAGAGTGAAGCAGGACTGGCTGCTTCCGCATCCTCAGCAGGGACGAACTCATCCTCGGATTCGCCTGACTGCTGCACCCTGCGTTTCTTCCTCGGTCGCAAAGAAAACTCCGACTCTATCGCAGAACCACTGGAAAAGTCCTGCTCCTCGGCAAAACCGGGAAGTCGCAGGTTCCGGTGTGAACGAGGGCCATCGCCGCCCTTCTCCTCAATCTCCTCCGCAACAGCCTCGTCTTCCGCATCGATAATCGCATTGGCAAGCTCTCCCTCAACCCCATCAGGCCGAGGTCCCCCAAACTTCGCAAATGGTGTGATTTTTCCCGTTCGAATGAGGTACTCGCGCTGCGTCTCGTTAGGCAATCTCCCCCCTGCAGCCGCAGGCAATCCATCCTCTGCGCCTTTCTGGTGACGCTGTTCGATGCGGGCGTTGAAGTCAGAAATATCCTTGCCGCAGAGCTCAATCTCCGAGTCTATCCGTGCGATCTCCTGTTGTATGCGCAACCTCGATGTCGGATTGGCGTACGCCGCACGCAACTTCTGCTTTTGGGTTTGTTTCTGGGCTTGCAATCGTGTACGGTTCTGCTCGGCTTTCTCGATGCGCTTCTGGTCTCGCTTGTCTTCGGCTTCGATCATAGCACGGTTTGCTTGGACGGTAATGTCTCGCTCGAGTTCGTCTTGGTCGCGAACGTTTTCGGTGAGACCCTTGAGGGCGGCCTCCTCGTCGAACTCCATTGTCGCATCGAGATTGTCCGGCGAAGAAGGTGCAGGATCAGGAGTAGACTCGGCGGCAGCGTTGAGGGGCTCGTCGAGAGGCTCAGGAGAGCCCTCCGAGGGGGCCGGAGATTTTGAGTTGGCATTCATGGTGGGGGTTTTGATAGCGAAGCCATGCAACAATGGAAAGTGCAGGAACGAAATGAAAACGGCGGAATAGTAGGCAATGAATTGCGGGCTGAAGGTTCACGAGGTCATCCACTCCAGCGATGCTTGAAAAGTGGAAGCAATTGCGCCACTGCGAAGGGCGTGGAAATTCCCAGCTAAACTCCGAGCCGACAGTTGAAGTGGGATGCGACACACCGGATGACGCATTGTTCGCGACTTGACCTCTCAATGGATTCCGCGCTGTCACGTGCGATATGGGCCATTAAAGTTTGCCTGCCTATTGTACTATTGAGCGAATAGAGCTCGTCGGTGTGACTAAGGTATGGGCCAATCTCGACCGGAGGCGCAAGAAGCTTCTCAGGCATACCTACCAAAGCTTTGTCAAATACTTTTATTGACCACCAAAAAACCATTGAATGAACGATGAAACATCCGATCTCATCGGTCTATCAGTGGATTTGGCCAAAACGCAGCTGTTCGAGCTTTGCCCCCCTTCCCCCACACTTTTAACGCCTCCAGCCAGCTTAGATTGGACTATTGTGATATAATACACACAAAATTGCCTGCCATGTGATGGTCTACGAATACACTCGAATGTCTTCTCATATCCTTAATAGCACCTTGGCAGTAAATCCTGAGATATTACCAGAGGTCCGGACTGCTGGATGCCCCACCAGGGTAGTAAAAAAACTGCAGAGCAGACCTAGCGATGAGAAAAGATACCCTAACTCACTCGCAGGGAATTTCTCCGTGGCGCACGAGGTGACCGTCTCGGACATGGCGTACCCTGTAATCCCTATCTCCAGGCATCACGTTCGAACAAGTCTCCCGAGAAGTGAATACAATTCCTTACCTCCGCTCGGGACATGAGACGGTCATCGGGCCTGGCAACATCCAAATATTCGTAGCCGTAGCCATCAACGAAACGGACACGTGTGATACCAAACAACTCCAATGACTGAGCCGAAACCTCACGTAGGCGTCACCTCGGCGAGCGTATAGCTAGGTTGCCTCCTAGCGCAGGAGAATAAAGCGGCGTTGCCCCTCTCCCGAGACATCACCGAAACTTGAGGTTATGAAATGCCGACCGTGAGGGCACGAAGCCGACAACCCCTCTCGCAGCGGCCTCATCCGGCGACAGAAGAACCAACTATGCACCTCTGATCCTCTTTTCCAGCCCCAGGACCGCCAACTCAGTGAATAGTTCCCGAGTTTCATGCCCCAACAGGAAGACGGATCCCCGCTCCGCTGCCGGCCGAGACCGATGTGAGTGCTGACAGAGTGGCAGGACTAATATTTGCCCGACAAGGGGGGGCGCTTCCCAGGCGAGTGTTACGACGTGTGAAGTGGGCACACGCCAACAGAGTCAAGCCCAGTTAGGGAGGAGGAAACAGAGGTCAGATAGCGGTGCCATCCAGTCGGATGCCACATGTTGCTTTCTATAAACACCCCGAGATTAGGGGCTAGGGCCGCTCGTCGGTAGATGCGGTAAAAGATGCTATCTGCGAGTAAGTCCCGGCAGATACTGGGTTGGTATCGACAAGTCTACCGATATCTCGCAGGCCGGTTGGGTTAGGGCAGGCACTCGCCTTGTGAAGGGAACGGGTGATCGCCGAGCGTTGTTTGTCTGGCCGTGACCCGCTGCAACGTTGTACAGGTAAAGTACAAGAAGATCCTTGGCAGGCGTGCAGCACGGGGGCGGTTGTTTGGGCGTTGACCAGGAAGATGTCGTAGGGAACCTCGTTACCAGACTTGGCCGAGACCAGGCACGTCGCCTCGAACGACGTCTATTGGAGCCAGGCCGAGGCTCGCGCTACCCCGAACCCAAAGCTTGGAACGGCAGAACAGCGTGCAGGCGCTACCGGCGCCGCTTGCACCATCTCTAGCGCCCTTCATCAAGACATTAAAGCGAAAGATGCCGCCCTGATCCAATTGGGACAACCCACGAGGAGACACCTCCTCACCGACACGGATCACGGTGTCCTGACCCCGCCTTCCATCTCCTCTGCCCGTTCACCGCTCCTCAAAGAGCGGCCGCAGGCGTCGTTGAACTCCACACCATCAACCTTCCCGCAGTCTGATGGCTAGGTGTGTATCGAAAGAGGCTTGCCCATCGATTGCTAATCTGCAGGGCCTTCCGCACTCGCAGAGAGGTAAAGTAACAGGACGGGATCCGCACCGTAGACGGCGATTAGAACATCGGGATACCATTCCCAACCCGTCCTCAGATCGGTGCCTTGCCTTTCGCTTGAGGGACTTTGGGCTTGTTTCGGGAGGGACAAGATGCATAGCATCCCCCCAAATGCCAGCGGATATATAGCGAACGATATAGCCATGGTGCTAGGCATAACAGCCCCAATATAACTGCAAGGCAGCGATCAGTAAAGTCACTCCCAGCCTCCAGGCTGGGCGCCCTTAAAAGTAAAAGCACGTCATACCTGGCAAGGCAACGGTTTCAAGATGACGGGCAACTCGTGACAGACGGTCGTGAACCTGGGATAAGGCGCGCTGGTAGGTCATCGGCGCTGCAGAACCTGGCGGCGGGAGACGACGGCCACCCGATGCTAGGCTGCCAATGCTTGCGTTGACTTTCGGCGGCCACTTGTTTGGAGATTCAAGCAGCGCGCCCGGCACAAATTTCTCGCAGCCCGGGCCAAAGGTTCCCCGGCCGGTTCGTAACCCAGGGCTGGTTGCCCAGTTTGAATGGAGAGCTTTGACGTTGAAATCCAGAGCCCTCATAGAGCCACGACGGACGAGCCTAAAGAAAAACAATCAATATGCGACAAAGAAGTCTTCCCGAACCCCACGAGACCGAGACCGAGACCTGCAGTTACCCCGTCAGTGGGTGTGGCTGATTCACGGGCAAGAGGACTGGACGCGACCAGCGGCGGTGCCCACTGAATCTCACATTGAAGACCTGGGAGTGGCACAGTGTCCAGCCTGTATGTACAACCTGGCAGCGACAGACACGAAACAGACCTGAGCTTCTGGTAGCCAAAGGGAGCATGAGGCTATATATTGGCTGTTAATCTCCGACTGGGCTCCCAGCCGCGCGAGGTAGCACTGGACCTGAGCCTACAGCGCTCGCTTGAGCTCTGCAAATCTCCAACTCATTGTGTCAAGCACCTTGAGGGAACTTTGCATCTGGTTCAGGCCATGGATGGGGCAGACAAGAACGGCCGAAGGACACACAAAAGTGCCCGGCGCAGACGTGTCCAGGCTGCTGAGGTTGGCCAAATCCCGGCGCGATGACTCGCCGGCTGGGAAAGGCCGACGACACCTTGGCGCTGCGGTGAGTAGTTGGATCACCTGCCCGCGACGGCAAAACTCGAACTCGTAACTTGGACGACTCAGGCAAATAAGGGAATGGGAAACAGATCCCCGCAAGCCAATCGAAGGGCCTGTATCGAACCTGGCTGGCGATTGAATCAGCAATGAGTTATCCGATGGATGGCAAGATCGACGTGACAGCCGTCGCAGCTCGGAGCCATCCGCCGTCGCCAAACCCTGCGATATGGTGCGCGGCAAGGCGGCCACGTCGAAGAAATTCCCTGACAAATTTCTGACCCCTGGACCCTGGTCGCTGGAGTTTGCTTCGTTAGCCTGGGGTCGTCTCCGCGCCCTGCCCTCCGCTCTACTCGAGCCCCGCGGGGCCCGATCCACACCAACTTTTTCCAGCCTTGTCGACTCTGCCGGGCTGCTGGATGATCAGAGCTCGGAAACAAGGCTGGCGGGCTTCGCTTCGGCTATTAGCGACTCTGTAGCCGAGGGAGATGTGTTGTCGTGGTGTTTGGTTTCGAAGTGTGTTCATGGCGTTGTGGCTTCATCGTTTAGGCATTGCATCACTTCCTCATCAGAGACGTGAAGGCTGGCATCGGCCATGCTCCGACTTGGCAATGCTAGGCATCGACAGCATTGGCGTTGGCGGGCTGTCGTTTTCTTTCCGGCAGCTCTTCCGATCGAAGACAACTGCAAGCAGGGAAGGCTGGCGCTGCGTGCCCTGGCAGACGTTGGGGGCGCACGGCTCACCTAACGGCTCGTTCCAGATCGAGCAAAGATGGGTTGATGCATTGGCCGTTGGACCCGTGGACCCCAAGATGGAGCTCAACGACATCTGTCGCTGCTTCCATCTCTTTCTTGCATGCCGAAAGGGACCTGCAGAGCCATGACCCCGCTGATAGACAACAGCCGATGCGGGCACACCTTACAAACTCCTGCTAGGTATTTCGTTGTATCCCCTCGCGGGGGCGAGCCTTGATGGGCTGTCTTCCGTGCAAACACAGCGACGCAAACGCAGGTACGGGGCGGCCTGGCCCGAGCTTCGGCAGAGGTGGATGGATGACACAACGTCAGATGACATGCAGCTTCCGCAGCAGCTGCGAGATGGAGAAGCGACTTCGATTGCGAGATTATAAAGTTTCATCAATCATTTGTGCGGGTCCTCGGCTGTGGGAGTGAAAATAACCCGATTCATCCTCGCCCAAGGCCGTGTGCGGGCAGCGAGGGGTGACGGCCGCAGGCAGAGCGAACGGGAGGGAGGGATCGTTTAGATAACCTGCAGGGCCAGCCGTGGATTCCAGACATTAACAACTCTAATGCAACGGCTACTTGAACAAAAACGATCATTTTCTAAGGGGACAAAATTCACGGGCTAACCAGACAGACAGGAGGGGGGAATGGGTCGAAAAGAAATAAAGGGGCAACATTAAACAAGTTGTATGCCGAAACCCTGAGTGTGCGTGTGCTCGTAATGCATCCAAAACCTCCAACGCTCCAATCCTCTTGCTTCCCTGACACCGTCCTGTAAAGCGGCCATACCTGGGACAGCTTCTGGCATATCAAAACATATTAACCCTCCCAAATCTCTTCTGCCGTCTTTCACATTTCACCTCCACGGTTCAAGGTGCGGGAGGGGTTGCCGTAATACCACCGCTACCACCACCAACCTAACCCTCGAATTCGGCTGCGTCCGGCACATCCTCGCCGGGAAACAAAGGGGAAAAATCGTCATCATCTCTCAGTCGTGCGCTTCGGCGCGTGGCAAAACCCGCCTTCGTATGTATCGTCTCGTCTTGCCAGGCCCGCATCTATCCAAACCATCTGCCCATCCGAAATGTAAGTCGAGAGTGAGTATCGGGAGGAAATCCAGTCGTCGGCGGTATTCGGGGTATCTCTAGTATTATTCCGCCATGTCGAAAGATCCCTCCACAAAAAAAATAGGAGCACTGCCTATTGATAACCCAAAGGTAGGGGAAGAATAGAACGAAAAGTGCGAGAAATATTGAGCAAAAAATGACAAAGCCTAGATGCTAACCACCCCCATCTAAAGGTGCCATCATCAACCATGCGCCTCGCTGAAGGATAGAAGAAAGTGTGTAATGAACCCACGAGGCCGAAGAAACAAAAGCGAGAGGAGGAGTCCATGTGCGTTCCTGATATGTCTCGAAGTATTGCCGTTTATGTCGGATTGGTTCGGTCGGAATTTTGATAGACCATTCCACTGCGGCGATAGAGAGTGCAGTCGAGTACAGCTTCTGCATCGTCTATGAAGCGTGCCGCCGCAGTAGATCCAGGGGGTCGCAGCTCTCATTGGAGTTGCGAAGTGTAGACGGTTGTGTCCCCAGACGCAGGAGCGGAAGCTCCTGGTGGGGACATTGATTGCTATAAGTTCTCACCCAGCAACTGAGACGCCCTCTCACGGCAGGCGACTGGTGTGAAACCCGTCCCAACTTTGTTGGCAACGATGCGCCACTTCTCGTTTTCGTAGTCTTGGAGAGCTGTGCGAAGCTTTTGGTCCTACAGTGTGATGTCGAGTTAGTACTGTCAAGTACTCGGCTGACCTACTCGAGCCGATCTTTTGTTGGGGTGCGCTCTGTTGGAAGCTGGGTAGAAAACTAACCGTTTCGTCCGTCCACTGTGTGGTCTTCGCTTTGAGCTTCGTACAATATCGCACCTGGAGAGTCCCACTCGTCCTCCCGGGAAAGAAGTCGGCGATTTGCTTCCATGTCAAACTCTTGTTCTCCTTGAGGTCTATGAGAAGCTGATCATCTTCTGGCGTGAATTTCAATTTGGGCCCCCGGGGACGTGGAGCTGGAGGTGGCATGCCCACTTGCCCCACGACACTTGGAGCCCCTCCGCCCCCTCCACCGTCTCCTTCGCGGCGCATCATTTTGGAGGGCGGCCCAGTGTCCGGGAGTCTGTGATGGTGGTGTGTTGGGGCTGACGCTGCTTGCCCGTACGCCGCGCCCATTGGGGTCTGCTGCATGGATTCCAAGTCACTATGCTCCAGATCAGGGATCCCAGGGACGGACAAGTCGAGGTCATCTGGACGCTGTCGCTTTACGCCGCTGCTGGGCCCATGGCTCTGCGTCAGAGATGGGTAGAGCGGAGCGACGACAGCATGAGGCGAGGGGCCGGTGGCACCGAAGTGCGGTGGTCCCGGATGCCCCATGTGTCGTGCCCCTGGATGCCCGCCCATATGACCCGGGTCCGTGAGGATCGGGTGAGGATGGTGGGATGTGGTGTAGTGTTGCGGTAGGCCATGGTGGGATTGATGTGACGACGGTTCATGAAGGGGCGATGGGCCGCCATGCTGGAGTGAGGCCCTGTGGTGATGCCCATCATATGCGTGCGGCGCCTGGCTCTGCTCGGCCGAATGCGGCTCCTGTGATGAGTAGTCGACATTATAGTCCGGTCCTACACGGTAGTTGCCCGCCAGTGTGCCTCCGACGCATGGGTTCCGCCAGAGCGAACCGCTCTGGCTGGTCGCCGGACTCTGAATGGAAAGAATTGGTTGGAACTGAGCCCCGCGGGGCTACGTCGGGAAAGGCTGCGGTGCGTCACCCGTATCAAGGGCAGACTAGTATATCCTCGGCCAGTACTGAAAGCCGCAGTAAGTTGTGCTGCGGTGTGCTTAATGTTGGGGCAGAGGACATATGATGTCAACGAGGCGGTTTCGAAAAAGGATGATGGCGATATGAAGTTGGGATGAAGACGTGTTGTTAGAGGGATGCCCTGCGCAGGTGATGAGTTGGTTCCCTAAAAGGCTGGGCGGGCGGTGGATCCTCCTCAGCAGCTCATAGCTTTCCAGAACTTCCGCAGGTGTGTGTGTGCGCCGAGCGTTTCTTTCCGGTGCGATGCTAGGATTCGCCGATGTCCCCAAGACTGGATGGTCGTCAAGCCGTCTCTCTCGTGTCTTCACCCCTGTTCGAAGCTTCTACATGAATGCAGACCGGAATCAAGAGCGCGAGGGAGGGTATGTGGGCAAGGGACGCATTATATCGTCTGATCTTCAATATAGTGTAGAGGGCAAGGGCTCGCGGGATGCAGATGTTGGGGGTGGGAGTAGGTATATTACTCCTGTACCTCTTTTCATCCAAGTTAAAGCACATAAGCGATTTCCCATGTGCGAGACGAAGATTGTTCCTGAGAGGTGTGGAGGTCAAGTAACCTTGTCCAACGATGACGGTAGCATAATTTGAGGATCTTATGCCATGGTCTGGCTGCCGGATATAGAAGCAGGACCCCGGCGTCAGGTAATGATGCGTCGAGGGGGTAAGGCGGCCAGCAAACCAGATTGAGGGCTAGGGTAGCTGGGGGAACAAATTGTCAAATTCGAGAACCCTGGGCGGGTTAGCCCAAAAGGGAGGCTGGAAGGGGCGAATGATCGAGAGAAGGCAAGGCCTGGAAAACGCATGGAAGGATGCAAAACATCAGGCCGGATGGAGAATAAAATGTGAAACAAGCCCTACCATGCAGCTGGAGAGCAGCATGACAGCAAGCGAATTATGGATTTCTCCCGATGCTAAGGCCGCGCCGAGCAGCCAACCTGTCCATGAGAAGGGAAAACACACACTGAAAATGAGTAGCAGCACTGGACGAGTGACGGGAACAGAAGGGGCTGGGAAACGCGAAGGGCGGGAGCCTGAAAGCCCACCGCTTGTTGGCACACTTGCCGCAACGCCTCCGAAAGATGGGACCCAGGCTGGCAGGGAGAGTGAACAAGCCAGTGTAAGTGCTCGCACGAGATGAGACGACACAGGTACCTCGCCCGCCCAAGGTGGACCGGCCAGCCAGGCAGGTACTCCGAGGTACGAAGAACGCAACACGGTACTGGGGGTTCTTGGGTTACATCGGGATGCTGGAATGCCGTAGTGGCAAGTGGATGACTGCTAGGATGTGGGTGTGCGGCCAGTCGTTGTCTGAAAGAGGACATATATTGACCAGGGGGGCATATATCAGACGAGCAAAAGCGATCGATGCCCTGGCGCGCCACAGGGCACGGGGGAAGGGAGCTAAGAAACTGCTACCGTGATTAGCTGCCAGATTACCGAACAGGAAAAAAATAACGGTCAAAGGCTAGGTTGAGCTGGGTACACGACGTGACGTGGGCACCCTGGGCGAACTTGGCCTGGCCACTTCTCTCGCCAGGACTATCATCCGGCCAGTGCTTTGAAGGTTTCGGCATCCGGAAGATAGGCAACCTGGTGCCTCACACGATGACGGAGCTACGCTCCTGCCACAGTAGGGAGTGAGCAAAGCTAGGCCTGCAAGGGGATGGCGACAGTGTAACGGAGCGTGCGGCAGAGTGTTGCGGATGGAGGTGTTGAGCGATGCCTGGCACCGGAGCCGATCTAACTCCCGGCACATCCCAGCACAGAACCGCCGAGAGGTGAGAGGGGACTTGTGGTTCAGCAGTGTGGTAGCTGGGTCCGTAATCAACCGTGCTCAACAGAGGAAAAGGTTTCGATGGTGAGCATCTCGGCGGGGCGTGACAGAGCTTGGTTCCTCCGGTGGCCGTCCAGAGGACCTGCATCAATTCCCATCTGATCAGCAATGACAAGGATGGCAGCACGGGCAAGCCGTTGTTGATGAAGGGGGGCTCAGCGGTGGCACGCCAGATTCCCGCGCCGTCGCCTCCCATCTGCGGCAGGGGACGGTGACAGCGAGGGTGGTCGGGGGTGATCTTGGTAGGTGGCTTGTGAGGGGGGCCGTCGCGCTGACTCCAAGATTGCGCTTCTCAATGCTACGGGGTGTGTGTCGTTCTGGCGGGGACCGCGAGGCGCACATACGTGAAGCCGCCGATGCGGCATCGTGGTGGCTCGGGGACCATTGTGAGACGGCGGATCGTAGATAGAGGCGTCCGAGTGGCCACGAGGACACCGGCGCGGGCAGATCTTGGCAACAAAGCGCGAGTAACCACGAGGGGAAATGGTGAGGGAGGCTAGGGAAGGTTGGAGGCTGCGGCCAGGGCGCGCATTGAAGAAACGTGTTTCAACCTAACCTTGCAATTAAAGGCCGTGTTATGCTCCCACCAAAGACGACATTGACGTTATTTCGGGTTCTAGAAGGGAGCAAAATTGCTTCTAGGTCAGCTGTGGGTTGCCCGCCATGTCCCGCAGCTGAAGGGTGAGGCTCGAGCCGACACCCTGGCCACGGAGAACGGTCAAGGTAGAATGCATGTACGTCAACCGTGGCTGAGGAAACCCGGTCTCCAAGTCCCCGAGCGCGGCGACGAGCAGGAAATGCAGGACATGCGGACGGGGTTGACCGACCGGCTGGGAAAGTGGTCGTCGTCGACGGGAAATTAAGACGTCAAGAATACCTTGGGGTTGATGGTTGAGGAGGACGCACGTCAGTCGTGCCTTCCGCAGGTTATCAAGCCGCCCTGCGATGGGGAAGATGCAGAGCAAAATTGACAATATTGGCACATCCTGCCACCGGAACTTTTGGCACACGATAGAACTTCATCTACTCTCCCGTACCAAAATTCTCCCACACGCCCAATTTCCTGGCTTCTTTCTACTCTCCGCTCCCCGAATCGAAGGATTTCGAAGGGGCCCACAGCGGACAATCATCCTGGAGGCAGCACCAAGCGTCGAGCCCAGGTCTTCTTTTGCATATCTGGGAAGTGGACACTGGGTTGGGAAGCTGAAGCATTGGCCGTTGCATGAGGCGCTTGTTGCGATGGAGGACATAAATTCGATTCGAAGGTCTCGTGTTAGTGACAAGGCTGACTGTGCGACCAGCGAAACCCCCCTGGTGTTGTTGATTGGCAAGGAAGTTTTGCGGCTATTGGAAGCGCGCGATTCTTCGAAAACCCGCAATTTGGAAGCTCTTTTCTTCTCGTCACACCTCCATTACCTAGCCAGCGCGGGTTACATCTCGAACTGCAAAAATACCCACGTTCCATCAGTGGTGCTTCACTTTGAAGATCGGCCCAGCTTCCGAGCCTCCTGATCTGCGTTTGAGTGTTGCTGGGGATTGGCGGGCGGGCACCCCGGACTGGGCTTGCCGTCGCAAGCTAGGCTGCCGAGGCTGCCCAGCCCCAGGACAGGGCAGGACAGGGCAGCGCGGGGTTCGTCTGCCCTGTTTGCCCTCCTTGCGGCTTCAGCGAGATCATTCCGTCACGACCCCTGGTCCATCCGTGCTGCACGAGCCTTCCATTAGTGCTCACAGACCTGCTTCCCTGTGCTGGAAGGAAATAGCAAATTCTCCGGTCGGGACGACCTGGGCGAGTGTCGAGCTGCAGCTGACGACAGAATTTGTGTGGAGGTTGTCGACCAGAGAGCGTGGTTGATTGTCCGCTACATTTTGATCGCCGTCCTCGTTGCCCGGCCCGGGGACTCGGAAAACGGGCAATGAGTTGACACCTACCCCCGCAACAACCAGGGGTTTCTCCCATCCGCCCAGGCTTGTTCACGCAAGTCTCATTGCCAGAGGACTGTCAGCCAAAAGCCAGGCGGTTTTACTGTTATGTTGGCGTTCAGCGATCTTAGATCCCCCCGTTTACACATCCAATCGTGGTGTGCGCTCCCTTTCAGCCTCGAGGGCCCGGACCCCAGTGCCACAGCCCTCATCAGATCAATGCATGAACGCATTGTATGCAATCTCGTGGGATCTCCATTGCCAATTGCTGATTCAGACCCGACTTTCTTCTTTCGTCCTTCGCCTCGAACCGCCTTCCAGTCCTCTTCAGGACTCGGTTCCCGCCTCAGTGGTGTTCCCATGCCCGGATCACCCTCGTCCCGCACCCTTGCAGCGCATACGCGATCTCAGAATAACGAGGAGCTTTCCTCTTGGAGCAATTTTTGTAGTTGATGATGGTTATTAACAGACTGCTCAATTTCGAGCTGCTACTCACTACATGGCTTGTCGACCTCCTCAACACAGTTTATCGTTACAATCATATGCTCTTCTTCCGTTTTAACAAAAAGTACTTCCAAGACAACCAGCATTTTAAAATGCAAACCTCTAAGCCACTCACACGGTCCCAACGGAAACCACAAACCCAGAGCCCCGGGGAGCAGATCAAACAGTCTGCGATGCTCCCGAATGCGAACACGCTCATCGTCCGATGCTTGGCCCTCGCTAACCATACGATGCCCGTTTCTGCCACGCCGCGTCGTGCCGGGCGTTTCCCCGTTTGTTGCTAACCGCCCTGCGTGTTTCCCACGCCTCCGTATCTTAGTCCGCCTAGGCGAAATTGTCCTGTCTGTCGACCCAAATATCTTCCAGCTCGTTGAAGCTGGAGAAATGAATCGGGCGGTGCTGGTCGCTGTAGAACGGCATGGGTGTATCCAGCTTGACATGCACAGCCTTCTTCTCCAATCCGCCAAACGCACTGCCCATGAAGCTGTAGTTCCATTTTCCAGTTTCTGGAACGAGGAAGAAGCCCCTAAATTTGTCGCTGAGAAGAAGCTGACGCTTCTCTCCCATCACCGTCGTAAACCCCTGTGGCTGATCGCTACCGACGTCCTTATTCTCTGCTCCCCATTTGTATCCCTGAGGCGTGAGTGCCCAGGCAGAGAGGGACACACTGCCTGGAGTAAATGACACAGCAACCGTGAGTGTGTTGTCCTTATCCCATGTTGGGTGAGCGACGAGCAGCCTGGCATGGTCTGTGACATCCATGGCGGACATGTAGGGGAGTTCGTTGCCAGACATGGTGTGAATGACACCTAACGGCTCCATGTCCTTCAGGAGCTCGTGCTGCGGCAGTTGCTGGGGCAGCTGGACGTTGCGCAAGCCACCAATCTGAGGGACCATGACGATGCACCTCACTTCCTTGACCTGGTCGTTGTCGGCAGGTGATGCTCCGTACAGGTAACCGGCAACTTGCACCCGGAGATCGGCAATCGTGATGAACCTCTTGAGGATGTTCTTCGGCATCACATATGTGATGTCTTCGGTGTCGTTGTCGACCGGCGCCACGTACATATTGTTGGACCTTGTGCGAAGGTTGGAGGTGGCAATGGCCCTTGTTCGCCACTCAGTCTTTGACGCGAATGTCTGCTGCTCGAACTGCGAAGTAGTTGTGACGATGATCTCCTCGCCGTGGACATTTTGAGTTTTGGTGGTGACGGCCGTGAGCTGCTGCTGCTCTTGCTGCTGCTTTTCGATCTCGGCGGCCTGCTGCCTCTGCATGGATGGTGCTGAGATCTCCATACCTAGAATGATGTCTCGAACTTCGCTGCTGGTCAAACTAGAAACATTGACGTTGTTCTTCTTTCCGTAGTCATTCAGGATCAGATCCCGAAGCTGCGTCTCAACCTTGATCCAGTCCTCGTCGGACAGGGTCGGCCAGATGTGATGATCTTGGGTAATGACGGTCTTGTCCGGGCGCAGGACAAGTTTCGTCTTATCCTGATTGACATGCAGGGCACGAAGGATGAGAATGAGACGAGAAAATGCCGTATATGACGAGATGCTCTTCAACCACTCGTCGTAGAGGTTGAATAGAACCATCTGAGGCTCTGTAGCCCTCAGGATCATGTCTCCAAGTTTCTCAACCTTCATGGCTGCCTGGAATGGAAGCTGAAGCTCGGAAGCGCGGATGGAGATGTTGGGGAAGTCGAGCAAGTTGACCTCGAGGGGATCAAGCAGACCCTTACGGGTAACGATAAGCTGCTTCGGCTGCTCCTCGACGGGAAGTGATCGAATGAGCGCGACCACTTCTTCTGCAGTCTTCCACTTGGCTAGCTGACCGAGGCGCTTCTGGCCTGCCCAGACACTGGTGTGAATGATTTTCAGGAACAGTTGACCAGTGCGAGGGTTGAAGATGAAGATAGCTCCGTTGATAGGCTTTGTGGTAAGGTTACCCTCGAAAGTCTTGTGAATTGTCACTCGGTAGACATTGGTGTCGTCAATGAACAGCTGAGTTTGGTTGCTGAATAGTTCCGAATAATTCTGAGAGTTGAGGAACTCCTGGTTGCTCTCAGACGCATAAAGTTGCAAGCCCTTGCGGATGCGCTCTCGCAAGACGTAAAGGGCTGGGTTGGCCTTCATGATCTTGGACATTGCCTGCTGGACAAGCAACTTCAGTCCTGGGAAGTACTGGCCATAAGCAGAATAGAGGTTGTAGGCCAAGTCGATGCCGATCATGAGACCCGTGGGCGACGGGTAGAGACTCATGCTATCGGTAGTGTAGTCGAGGTACTTGGCCCTCACATATCTCTCGATATCGTGGGAGTCGTAGTCGCCATAGCGAAGCTGCACGTCAATCCAGAACTTGTTTGTCGTGGTTGACTCGATAACGTCCTTCGTGTCAAACAACGGTGACGGCCGCGTTACATTCCACTTATGGCTTGCAAAGAGCTGTATGTCCGCGCATGAGCTGTTCATCTTATACGACTTTCTGGGATGAATAGTCTCTTTTTGCACCGACTCGATGCTGAGCGCCTCCAATTCTTGATCAAAGACCTGGCACAGATCCATGACCACCGATTCGTGGATCTTTTGCCACAAATGGGCACGGAAGATCTGAATCAAGGAGATCTTGAGGGTAGGAATCTTTCCATGAAGGAAAATGCCGGTAAGATCCAGCTGCACTTGGAAACCTACGTACACGTTTGCTCTGTTGATCGTAGGTCTATTAAAAGTCAGCGAATCTATCCCAGTTTGAAGTGGAATAATGTGCACTTACGACCACCACAGAGTAAAACGACGGTTAGGGATCTGGTTCAAACCAGAACGTTGGGCGTTTGTCAACTTTTTGAACTTCATGCTTTCCTGTACTCATAGTTAGCACCGAGCCGCAAGCAATTCATAGAGCTGGGTGTCATACCTCGAAGCCGGATGCCTTCTCCCAAAACAGTCCTTCCCACGATGGGAAACCGGTTGCCTTGAAAAGGGTATGCTCCAGAATAATTTCAACACCTCCAAGGGCCTGGATAACGTCGGTCCGGTACGCGTTGAGATTCCAGAGCTTGCCGTCATGCCTCTGGCTTGTCCACCAGAATGGGTTGCTCTTCATCAGCTGGTAGATCTTGAACTCGGCGCGAGCACGGAAGCCCTTGTCAAAGCTCAGAGTGCTACGATCTTTTTGGAAGAGCGTGTTGATGCGGGGCAGACCTCGATCCCAGCTGTCCTCCAAGTCCTCTAGGGTGAGCCTCCTGTTTTGTTGGTTGGCTTCAAGGCGCTTCTGCGAGTATTCTGTCCAGACACGTTGGGAATCGATGAACTCAGCCTCCCATGGTATGATGTAGCGGAAAATGTTGGGGATCAATGTCTCTTCATCATGAGACATGCCGGCACGGAAATGTGTGACCCCGAGGTCCGTCTGCTTGTACCACCGCTTATCACTAGTGGGGATCAGGATGTGAGATCCTGAAATCATACCAAGACCACCAAGTTCCTTGGGGGTATAAAACACGGCGGGCGGGAATCGAGAAGGCATCTTCGAGTTCAGGCCGATCTTGACGCGGGTTTGGATCTTGGTCTCGCACTTGACAATGGTGTCGAGCAGATTGACAGTCGAGACGGCGGCCTCGCGATAGTAAGTGAAGAGTGCAATGAGAGCCGTGTTCCACTTGTTGGCAATCTTTGTGAACGTCGTAGAGCCTGAAGACATCAGAATCTGGCGGATTCGGTTGTTGAACTTCTGGATGTCTTCCTCCGTTACCTGCAGGAAGGCATGCGCAGTCCGTTCCTTCGTTGTGTTGTCCACCAACGACCAAACGCTGTCTTTGACTGGGAACTCGTCATTCTGGTTGCGAATCTTTGGCAAGACGCGAACTTCGAAGCCGCACATAGAGAACAGGAGATTCGGGTTGTCCCGACTGTACACGCTTGCAAACGTGTCTTCCCACTCGATTGTCGTTACCGATCTGGGGAGTCGGTTCTTCAGGTCCCAGAAGACGGCTCTGCCAAGGTTTACATCGTGTCTCATCAGACGCATTCTCGAGTCCCTTGGCCAACATTTCTTGCTCTTGTACCCAATAACGTTCTCAAAGTTGGGATCTGGCTGCTCTGTCAAGAATCGTTGAATCAAATCTCGGGACTCGTCAGCCGTGAAGCGCAAGAAGACCCAAATCTTGTCAATATATCTCGTATACAACCTGATAGGATGTCTTGTCTCAGTCTCACGGTCCCGGAATTGAAGGAAGTCGTTCGGGCTTTGTGGAGGACCTGCAATCTCGCTGGCGCGCTGAGGGCCAAGAAGTAGCAGGTCGAGAATGAGACCGTAATACTGAAAGACAAACGCCGAGAACTGTAGGCCACGGATCATGCCATAACTGTTGACGTGATTCATATCCTTATACGTAAGCGTGACGTTGTTCTTCGCCGTGATGTAGTCCGCTAAGTTGTGATCCATGATCAGCCTCAGGAGTTGGTTGAGCAGTGTCAACTCAATCTTCTCGTAGACCTTCGAGAGTTGCGTCTCGATCATGACGTTGCATTCACCATCTGCCGTTTCCCAGACCTTGTCAAGGTTGTTGATACCTTGAGCCCACTTGTAAGTAAGCAGAGGTGGAACTTCCGAGTCGGACGGCTTGATCCAAGCGGGGAACAGATGGCGCTGGTCGGCTTGGTACCAGAGGTACTGGTCCAGGTAAGCATCGCTGATCTTTTCGATGGGCTCGATGTCATAGACTGGGTTGATTGTGCTGTAGTTATCGTTCATGTCAATTCCGACTTCCTTGAAGGCTCGTTGGGTAAGCAGGAACCGTTTGATGCGTTCCAGCGTAGTTCCGGGGCTGTCATAAGCTTGCTCGATCAAAGCCAGCTCTTCACGCTGACTTTGATTGAGCCTGCCTTTTGTCGAGTACGCTTCCCGAAGGCGCTCAAGAGCCAAAATGAGAATCTTCGTGTCGTGCTTGTAGGAGACGCTAGGGAAGGGAATGGGGGAGAACTTTCGCGACTCCAGCCAGTGCACAGTTGTTGTGTAGATGGCGACGGCCTCCTCAGACGAGACGTACGGCCCATCTTTCATGTGGTTGTGCTGCCGTTCTTGCTCCGCCTTGAGCCACAATCGGGTCAAGCGCCCAACGTTCTTCTTGGCAACCGTTTTGTCGACAGTAGCACCTCTGCGAATACGTTCGCGATTGTAGTGAGCCACTGAGATCCACCAGTCTGCCTTCGACTTGACATATCGCAAGATAATGTTCTCAATAGCCGCGGGCAATCCAGGGACCTTCCAAGGAATGTTGCTCTTCCAGCACCTCCAAGCTTCTGAAAGATGTTGGAGAACGGTGTTGACCTTATTTTGCTTGATGCCCTCAGGCATCATGTCCATGAGATCAGCCATGACGGAAGCACGGAGCTCGAGATCGAAATGGGACTCAACACGCTGCTTCGTGACAGTCTTGGCAACACCCTTGCTGTGACGACCTTCGAACTGACGCGAGAGCAAGTTTCCAAGCCAACGCTCGAGTAACGGGATGATTCCGCGCATGAAGAAAAGCCACACCCTCCACGCCGGTGCCCAAAATCCGCAGCCAGGCCCCTTGCCCACTGGCCCAGCATTGAACCGATAGTAGATTAAGTGCTTGAGATCCTTGCAAGACCGAATCTGGTGCATTAGCTTGTACTTGTATCTGTACATGCCTGTCAGCTGTCCAACATGGTTGAACGCATAAAGAATTCCATCTGCAAGCTGGAAGGCATCGATGTTTCCAAGACGATATTGGACCTGGGCATCGACGATGAGCTTGGTTAGCCTGAGAATCTCTCGCATTAGGTGGAATGCGTTTCCAAATCGTGACTTCTTCCGCTCCTTTGTTGTTAATGTCTTGACCGGCTTCAGGTTGAAGTTGTAGTCAAGATGGAGGTAGGTGAGGTTCTTCCGATGGATCAACAAATTGAGCATGTTAAAGCCTTGACGACAGACCTGCAGGCCGGCCTCCACCCAGTCGATCGTGGTCTGCTGAAAGAACTTCGTCTGCTTCAGAGTCGAGAGTAGATTCTGCTTCTGTAGCGCCTTGGGCCTTTTCTTGTGTAGCTCATTGAGGACGTAAGTCTTGAGAAGCTTCTGGTACGATACCCGTACTTTGACGGGTTGCTTTGCTGGGCAGTGCTGTAGGTACCAATGCTTGACGAGAGGGACATCCTGTGCGCGGACCATACGCCCTGAGCGGCGATCGAACGGGAACGGCGCCCACCACAACTCGATAGCTGCAGCAGTCTCGTCCGTGTACAATTCTTCGTCCGAGAGAAATGGTTCAACGCCAGCGGGTAACTCGAAAGCTTCTTCTTCGGATTCCTCGTTGCTTCCTTTTCCGAAGAGCTCATCCTCGTGGCTAACCGTAAGATTCTTCGGGGCGACAGACCGGGACGATATTGGGTTGATGGCGGTATCAAAATAGAAAGCAGGGAGATTGAGGTCCTCGGTACGGCTGTACACAATCTGGGGATACGAATGCCAGGACAAATGTACGCTTCGCGGAAGGGCGTTGTAAAGGAAAGGAAACGACACTTTGCACTCTGTCCTGATTGGGTTCCTGAATATGATTCGGTCCATGGCGTTGAATTCACCAAAGTCCTCGTCGTTTGGGTCGATATCCTTGTAAAGCGGCTCGAAGCGTGGCCCGCCAGGAAGCGCAACGTTCAGCGCCTTCGCCGTAAGAAAGCTCTTGAGCTCGAAAAGGTAGTAATGGTTCTTGTCAACAACCTCGGAGACCAGCGGCCGACTGAGACGGAATAAATTCGCCATCTGAGGGAGAGTGAGGTTCCAAGTCTTGTAGCTGGGACCATTGACGTGTGAAGTATCCATGAGTGGCTGATGCTCATAAAACCACTCATACACGGCCGCCTCCTCCTCTTCATCGAGCTCCATCTGGATGGGCTCGAGGGGCTCTACATCCTCGAGATTCTCAGACCAAGACAGCGGGGGCTCCTCGTCATCGAAGGGCGGGAACCGCATGCGCTTGAATAACCTCCTGTCGCTCTTTTCCTTGCGCATCACCGTCCACATGGTGGCCCATTGCGCGAAGAAGACGGGCTCAATGACCCGGGGTATTTCGTTGACTAGCGTCAGGCAACCATTGACGTGATAGAGAACCTTGACCTCCCTGGCCGACTCCCAGGGCATCGGCATGTTTTCGAGTAGCTTCATGACGGCATGAGGCATAAACTTGAGCGCGCCAAGATAGCTGCGCTTGTCGCTGGTGTACTTCTTTTGCGACACATCGCCAATGTCCTTGACGATTTTCCGCAGATGCTCTGGTGGCATGTCGGCCTTCTGCGTTTCCACGAACCCCCCCTTCCGCTTCTCCCCAAAGCGATGTCGCTGCGTGCGAAGCCATTCCTTCTTCTTCTGCGCAAACTTGGCGATCTGGGGGTCCGTCGGCGGTCGGTAGCCTGGCGGCGGCGGGGCGGGGATGGCTGGAGGCGGGGGTAGAGACGACGGGCCGGGCGGAGGCGGCGGCGGCGGCGGAGGAGGAGGTCCCCAGCCCGGGGGAGGTGGCGGCGGTGGAAGGGATGACATCTCGTGCTGGCCGGGCGCAGATCGAGACGAGCCTCAGACTGAAAGGAAGCTTCCGTCAAGCTTCGCGGACCGCGCAGAGGCGGGCTGCTGCGCGTTCGTCAAGCAAGCAATTTCAGCGGGGTCGACAGCGAATTTTGCGTGTTGTTGAAGTCAGGCCAAAAGTATCGCCGGGCGAGACGGACTCGCAGCAGTTCACAGCAATGACCGTTTTGGTGGCTTGGCGGGTTGATGAAGCCAAAATTGACTGATCGTCTGTCTGGAAAAACTCAAATGTTTCGCGACGACGATGGGAGGTCGAGTCGCGCGAACCTGCAAGCTAGCGTCCACACCCCTGCCCACGCTGCAGTGGCAAGTCCCCGGTAAGGTCATACTGTTCCCCGCTAAAATCATCTTGAAACTGTGGCACGTGCCCGGTCAGTTGATCTGGCCTGGGAACTTTGTCTACTAACAGAACCTATGCTGAGAATCGAGCTGTGTTGTGAAATTACTATTGGAAATGTCTTCGTCTTAGAGTCCAAAGCCTTCGGTCACAACTTCAAAAGGCTGCATACCTACTCCTGGGTTTTTTCTAATCACCAAATGCTGCACCGCTGGAGTTGTGGGATGCTACGGTTGACATTTGATACGAAGAACTCCGCATAAAATCTTGAACGGCTTACACCAGGACAGCAACTCATTCGTTGGAGGCAGCAAGCCCGATATCTTGAAGCAGCGCTCGGCAAAGAACTATCTCGAAGCTAGCTGCTCCACCCATGGAGAAGCCAGCAGTGAGTACAGGTTGATGAGCTGAACAGTTAGACGGCATGTCCCGCAACGGCGTGACCCTCTCTGATAAGATCGTACGCACACTTTGGCTTTGCGGAGGTGGATATCCTACATGTACCAACTCAACAGGCAGGCGATGTACAGGAACACCTAAGCCGCCTTCCTTGGAACATAGGTACACCCCACACTGATAAACTGTATTCCTGGAGGAGTGACATCTTCGTATGCTTTGAGCCGAACGACAGGCATCTTTGTGGTGAGACGACTCCTGGGACTGCGCAATCATGGTTCTAGTACTGAGCTAGCCACTTCCGGAGACATTTCAATGCTTCAATTGGCTGCTATCAATCCACAAAGCCGCAAAATGTGGGGTACCACGGTTCCAGTAGCGCACGCCTCTTTGAGTCGCCCGGCTTTCGATTCCTCGCTAGCCCCAGATCCCCCCACCAAAATCGCCATTCAGCGAAAATAATTAACAGCCCCTCCGCTCACATTTTGCAGCACCTCAGTCTAGCCGCGACCACTCGCGCATCGAATTTTCCCCCGCCTCACCACCCGGAGTCCACATTTTGAACAGCTTCAGTTGACCGCAATCATGTCTCGATTTTTCCGCGGCGGCGACGACTCCTCTTCCGAGAGCAGCTCCGACGAGGAGGATCTGTCCTTGTCCGAGGAGGAGAACGAGGCCCTTGCTAAGGCCCAGAAGGCGGAGGACTCTGCCGAGGATTCCGACGAGGAGGAGTCTGAGGAGGAGTCAAGCGAAGATGAGGACGAAGATAAGCCAAAGGGCTTGTCTCGATTCTTGCTCGACCAGGATTCCTCCGAAAGTGAAGAGGAGGATGTGGAAGCCACAACCAAGGTCAAAAGCGCCAAGGATAAGCGGTTCGACGAGCTCGAGGCGACTATCACCGGCATCCAGAATGGACAGAAGATCAATGATTGGCATCTTATCGCAAATGGTGCGTGCGCCGAGGTTTTGGGGCAGACAAGTCGTGATGCTAACGTGGACTGCAGAGTTCGATAAGCTCAATCGTCAGGTCATCAAGTTGCAAGATGGCGGGAAGGCCCCGAAGCCCTACGTCAAGTGCATTGTTCAGCTGGAGGACTTCATGAACGAGACCCTCGCCAAGCAAAAGGTCACCCCCAAGAAGATGAACGCCACAAATGCCCGTGGCCTGAACGCAGTCAAGCAGCGCATCAAGAAGAACAACAAGGACTACCAAGAACAGATCGATGCCTACCGAAAGGATAGCGAGGCTTTCATGGAGTCTGATGAGGAGGAGATCCCCGCACCAAAGGTCACCAAGGTCAAATTCGACGCTTTTACGACCGGCGAGGATGAGGAAGATGGTGCGGGCTTTGAGACTGTTGGCAAGGGAGGCCGCGCCCTTCAGTTCACCCCCGAGAGCATTTTCAAGCACCTTCGAACCATCCTGGAGTCCAGAGGCAAAAAGAACACCGACCGCCAGGAGCAGATCAGCATTATGGAAAAGCTCTTCAAGGTCGCCGAGACCCCTTATCAGAAGATCCGCGTTCTTATGACCTTGGTCTCAGCACGCTTCGATCTCGGCTCGGGCGGTGCTGCTTCCATGCCCTTGGAGCACTGGAAGGCTGCTGAGAAGGAGCTTGGCGTTCTCCTCCAGATTCTCGAGGTGGCAAAGGATCATATCGTCATCGAGGGTGCGGAGGAGTGGGAAGATGATGACAAGGCCCCTGTCCTTGAGAATGGCCAGAAGTACATCAAGATTCCCGGAAGCGTGGTGTCGTATATCGAGCGTCTCGACGACGAGCTTACTCGATCGCTGCAGGCCATCGATCCTCACACATCTGAGTACATCGAGAGGCTGACTGACGAGGGCTCCCTATACAACATCATCTTCCAGGGCCTGCTCTATTACGAGGCGCTGCGTGAGGATGCCTCCCTTGAGGTTCCTCAGGAGAGCGTGAACAGGATCATCCAGCGTCGCCTGGATCATGTGTATTACAAGGTATGTTTTTATTGCTTCATGTCCCGTCGACCACCTGCTGATGATCACCTTGCAGCCCGCCCAAGTTGTCAAGATCCTTGAGGAGAACTCGTGGAAGCAGGTCCCCAGCAACCTGGATTCAAAGATCACACCGCGCGACCAGTCAGGCGAGGCCACCCAACTCATCAACACACTCTGTAGTTACCTGTTCGAGAACAGCGAGGGTATTATCCGTGCTCGCGCTATGCTCTGCCAGATCTACTTCCTCGCTCTGCACGATGAGTACTACAAGGCACGCGACATGATGCTCACATCGCATTTGCAAGAGAACATCTCGAATTTCGACATCACAAGCCAGATCCTTTACAACAGGACATTGGTGCAAGTCGGCCTCTGTGCGTTCCGCAAGGGTCTGGTCTATGATGCCCAGAATACCCTCCAGGAGATTTGCGGTAGCGGACGCCAAAAGGAGCTCCTTGCCCAGGGTGTCATGATTCAGCGATTCCACCAAGTAACCCCAGAGCAGGAGCGTCTCGAGAAGCAGCGCCAGTTGCCGTTCCATATGCACATCAACCTTGAGCTGCTCGAGTGTGTCTACCTCACCTGCAGCATGCTTCTTGAGATCCCTCTTCTGGCCCAAACAGGCTCGTCGCCCGATGTGAAGAAGAGAGTCATCAGCAAGACATACCGCCGCATGTTGGAGTACCACGAGCGCCAGATCTTCACCGGCCCCCCTGAGAACACAAGAGACCACGTCATGCAGGCGTCCAAGGCACTTGCTGCGGGTGAGTGGAAGAAGGCCACGCACTTTATTCACAGCATCAAGATCTGGGAGTTGATGCCGAACTCGGACAACATCAAGAACATGCTTGCCAAGCAAATCCAAGAGGAGGGCCTTCGGACTTACCTTTTCACCTACGCCCCCTTCTACGACACTCTCGCTGTCGAGACACTAAGCGGTATGTTCGAGCTTGACTCGCGCAAGGTCTCTGCAGTAATTAGCAAGATGATCAGCCACGAGGAGCTTGCGGCCGCTCTGGACCAGGTTACCGAGACTGTCATCTTCCGCAAGGGTGTCGAGCTCAGCCGCCTCCAAAGCTTGGCCCTCACACTCTCGGACAAGGCAAGTGCCTTGATCGAGACCAACGAGCGGACGCTGGAGCACCGGACACAAGGATCAGCCAATGCTTTCAGCAGGAAAGATGGACGAGGGGGTCAGCGGGGCGGTGGCCGCGGAGGTGGCAGAGGAGGTCCGAGGACGGGCGGCGGCCCCCCGCGGCAAGCCGGTGGTACGCAGTTCACAGGCGGCGCTCTGGGTGCTGCTGTCCGCGGGTAAGCTTGGGTCTGGGATCAATTATGTGCTCTTGGTTTGTTATTGCATTGGGCATGGTTCTTTACTAAAACAACGGTCTTGGGTGCTCTAAATGTTGCACCAGATAGACCAAGGGAATGTAGTGGAGAATAGAACCTCGATGATTCTAGTTTGCGGGCGTTTGACTGCATTGCTCTGGCTTGTCTTGAGGGATCGCATGGCTCTCACTCTTTCCGAGTTTCGGCAAGCTTGTACGAGGGGATTTTGAGTCGCTACAGCCAGCTATTGTCAGAATGATTTGCGCAGATGGACCGATGTTCCTTTATCAGTGTGTACACGCCTTGCTCAAAGTATGGACCTACAGAATGCAAATATTCGACTGGTCGCACAAGACTGCCCATCCTTGACAAAGATCATGAAGCAACAAAACGATCCATGGTGGCAAGGGAGGCTAGTTGCTGTCGTAGTCCACAGGTCACACCAGGCTTTAGAACATGCAAACACGGGTCATTAAATAGGCTTGGGCTACATCGGTAGCACCGGTGAGTTGGATTCTCTATTCATTTGCTGCAGCTGTGCCATAAGCATCATGTGACAAGCCAAAGAATGTGGAGACCAGGCAATTCATCGCCGTTCTCCTCGTAGTTGTCAACGCCCCAGCGAAACCCGGATGCACACCATCCACCCATCGCAATGATACCACCACTCCGTGTACGATCAGAGACGACGGCCACGACGACCACCCTTGCGGCGAGTCGAGTCGGAGGGCGTGGGGGTAACGTCCTCAATGCGGCCGATCTTCATGCCGGAACGAGCGAGAGCGCGGAGAGCGGACTGAGCACCGGGGCCGGGGGTCTTGGTGCCGTTACCTGTAGTGTCATGGATCAGCGTTCTGCACTTGTGCGAGTAAATCGATGTGACAAACCTCCGGTAGCGCGGATCTTGATGTGGAGAGCAGTGATGCCGAGCTCCTTGCAGCGAGCGGCGACGTCCTGAGCGGCCAACATGGCAGCGTAGGGGGAGGACTCATCACGATCGGCCTTGACCTTCATGCCACCGGTAACACGGCACAGCGTCTCGCGGCCACTGGAGTCACCCAGAATGTCAGCCTCAGAACCAAGTGCCTGAATATTGTTGCGAAGGGGCAGGGTCGATGCGACCCCCTCCGGCGCCAATATCCATGTGTTGTTTTCAAGACTCGACGAACCTGAGATCAGTGATGTGGCTACATAGAGTTAGTTATCAGAACCTAATCGGTGTGGAGAGGGGTGGTAATTACACAAAAGTATCGTTGAAGCTTGCAAAGATGCGGGCAACTGCGCGGGGCGTCAATATTCACGGTCAATAATCAGCAATTCGAGCGACATACCGCCAAAGACGAGCTCGCCCTCGCGGACGGAGGGGCCCAAGGAGATGTTCTCCTGGGCGGGACGGGCGACCTTCTTCGGGGGCATCTTGACTGCTGGCGATCTGAAATTTGTGGATGGTGTTTTACAGGACCGAACTTGAGCGCAGCTTCACGAATTTTGGTGGCACGTCAACGAAGAGGATTGCCCTACAATTGTGGCGGTGAGAGATGGCATAATGTGGGGGCTCCTCGCCAGGCTTTTCCCACCAAGCCCTAATTTTGAGAATCGATTCAAGCGAGCCCCACTCTTTGCGATTTCGCAATCCTTTAAATTATTTCAAAGTCGCAAGGCACAAAATCTTCTTCTCGACCATCACCGACCAGACTAACAGCAGCCACCGCGCCAACCATCGAAATGGCTCCCACCACGTATGCCTCCCTATCTCCATGATTCCGTTTGGTATCGTCGGGTGCCGCTTCACGAGATTTTGCAGATTGCCGTGGTCCCCTCACTGGGTGCTTTGCTGGCTGCCGAAAGGTCGCTGCATCGCCCCAGCTCGATCCCTCCCGAAAACCTCCCTCTTTCCTCTAGGCCCCAATGCTTGCAGACTGAGAGATGGGTTTCGGGGTGTTGGGGCTGAAGGGTAACCTTCTCCCTTAAATTCATTGCCCCTGGTCGGAAGTCGGTGGCAGATCGCTTCGTTGCTCGTATGCCATTTTGATCTTTGCCGCCAGGCGCGCACACATCTGTCACTTTGACATATGCTCGGCTCTTGCTCGAGACTGTCTACCTTGAGACACAGCCTGTTTGTGTCGGCAGACTCTCAACGGCGGAGTCGCAGCAACATCGGGTTAGCCACGCGAGAATGCAGCTCGGGCAGCAGTTCTCCACCGGCGCTCTACCTCATACCTCGGTATGCTGGACCACGAACTAATCTGAACTCGTAGATCGGTTGCTACCGCCAATGACATTCTCGTCCCTGAGACGCTCCTGAAGAAGCGCAAGTCTCAGGAGAAGGCCCGCGCCGAGCGTGCTGCCGAGATCGAGAAGAAGAAGCAGGTAAGACACTTCTTTATCTTCTCCCCCTTCGATATGATGCATAAACACACAGTTGCGGCTAGATTCGTCGATGCTGCCGCTTAACATACCATCTTTCGGGTCTGATCGAAACATGGATTCACATTCAATTATCATGCTCTACAATGAGGCCATGCTGACAGTTATCCAAAGGCCAACAAGGAGAAGCGCGGCGTCATCTTCAAGCGTGCTGAGAAGTACGTCAAGGAGTACCGCGAGGGTGAGCGTGAGAAGATCCGTCTTGCTCGCGCCGCCAAGCAGGATGGCTCCTTCTACATTCCCGCCGAGGACAAGCTGATCTTCCTGGTCCGCATCAAGGGGTAAGCTTCACCGTTCGAGTTCCTGTGGCACGAGGCAATCGCTAACCCAAGTCAACAGTATCAACAAGATTGCCCCCAAGCCCCGCAAGATCCTGCAGCTTCTCCGTCTGCTCCAGATCAACAACGGTGTCTTCATCCGCGTCACCAAGGCTACCGCCGAGATGATCAAGATTGTCGAGCCGTGGGTCGCCTATGGTTACCCCAACCTCAAGAGCGTCAAGGAGCTCGTCTACAAGCGCGGATATGGCAAGGTCAACAAGCAGCGTGTTGCCCTCACCGACAACTCCATCATCGAGGAGAACCTCGGCCAGTATGGCATCATCTGCATGGAGGATCTCATCCACGAGATCTTCACTGTCGGCCCCAACTTCAAGCAGGCCTCCAACTTCCTCTGGCCCTTCAAGCTGAGCAACCCCACTGGCGGGTTCCGTCCTCGCAAGTTCAAGCACTTCATCGAGGGTGGTGATCTCGGCAACCGTGAGGAGCACATCAACGCCCTCATCAGACAGATGAACTAAAATAGGGGTTTTGGGAGATTTGCTGGGTTTTATTTCGGACGCAACGGTAGCATGGGATGGATCAAGGCGTTAATTGAGGAGCCGAGGCGGCTCACTGGGAATGAATTTAGCGGATGTTCTTGTTCTCGCGCACACCTCACCCTTAGATCTGTGACATAGCCTACTCCCGCCACCGTTCGGAATGCAGCCCAACATCATGAAGCAGGACAAGTTCAAAAGCTTCGTGCCTGCCCAGTGTCTCATGTCTCTTTCCATGCATCGTTACTAGTAATACAGTACTCTTCAACCCTTAACATCGAAGCTTGTTCCACACCCACAGCTGCTCGTCGCCAAGGGGTTGTCCACAATCTTGAACTGCGATCCGATGAGCTCCATGGTGAAGTCTACCTTGCTTCCCTTCAACAACTCTAGCGACGGGCCATCGAGTACAATCTTGGGGGCCGTTAGGTCCGCTGCAGCAGGGCTTCCATCGGGCGAGTAGGTGAATATTGTGTCGTCGTCCCGTAAAGCGCCCTCATCCTCGTCCGGTATCCGTGCATCCTTTTCTAGGAGCGTCGGCGGCAGCGTCACGAGCTTCATGAGGTATTGGAAGCCGTGACATCCACCGCTCTCCACTTGGATTCGGAGGGCCATGTTGGGGTTCGAGTCTTTGGTCATAATGTCCGAGAGGCGCTGTAGTTACAGATATCAGTCCAGCTCTTGGTGCCGTGTGTGGTAGTACCGGGGAAGGGTATACCTTTGCAGCTCGCTGCGTGATTTCCATTGTCATTTCGTTGCCATCTTCGTCGATCTGAGGGTTGTAGAGGACATGGGTTGCGCTGGCTCGCGGCGTCGTGCTGAATGCGCGCGTGGAGGGAAAGATTGCTCTCGCGGGGCGCAAGCCATTGCCGTGTAAGCTTTGCTGCTTCAATGTGTTTGTGGTGGCGAAGACTCGTTTTGTCGCGATGTGGTGGTGCGCGCGGCGGGTTGTTCGGAGCGGTACGAGGAGGTCGAGGAGGGGCTGCGGCGATGAGAGGGCTTGTCGGCGCATGCTGAGCTGGATGAAGAGCCGAGCAGTGGACGGAGCGTTTGCGCAACGGAGTGGAGGCATTTTTGCGGTGTTTTTGGGCGGTGTTCTAGGGTTGTAAAGGAGTTGTTTGCTTCGATGAACTGGGCCGATGTTCTCCGAATCGACGGATGAGCAATCACAGTCACTGCAAAATTTCGGGTGATGTCAATTCCTCGACGGCTGTTCGGCCCCGCAAGGGGCTGACAAAGCAGCGGGAGCACCCGAGACAGCCCCTGATTCGGGTGTAAATCAAAATCTACCCAAAGTTTCTTCAAGTAGGTAGATATTTCTTCAGGCTGTTAAGGCTTATGTCTCTTGTATTCTACCTAACTAGGATTTTCAGTCCATGATATGAGAGGTAGGGTGAAGACGGCGGGCTCAAAATAATATACAGTCATATTTTGAGGACAAATCTGAACTCGAAATAGCTCTTCTTGCCTGATAACGCAGTTGTAATGGTACATTTAAGAATCGAATGGATAAATTCCGCCAATAGCAGCACCCTACCATAGCAAGTTTTTATCCCTCTCCACATCGATGCCACTCAGAGACACACACCCTTTCATCAGAGCATGCCCCTTACCTTCACGGGAAGATCGAAAAGAGCTGAGCCCCATCGGTCGGGCACGGCCCTGATATAAGCCTCCCATTGGGTCCATCCAGGATGCAGGTCTTGCTCCCTTCACTAACAGGCGCAAAGGCAAAGCTCAGCTGCCCGATGAAAGGGAATTGTTGACCTGAGTTGGTCTCTCCACCTGTTGAGGGTCAGCATCGAGCATCAACAATACACGACAGGAAGGCGTCTTACCTCCATCCGCACGACCACCACACGAAAACAGCGTCACCGTATCACCCGCAGTGCGCCTCCCATCGAAGCTGATACATCCCTGTGTCTGTTCGACGTAGTTAGCAACCGTCCACTGAACCTCACTTCTAACCCCTGAAATGAGACCTACCAGAGTGCTAACAATCAACGTAGCCGGAATCCGCCCCGGCTTATTATGAACACCGGCAGTGATGACATCCCACTTCTCGTTCGGCGAGCCAGAGCAGTCCACAAGCGACACGGGGATCAAGTTCTGGCGGAAATCGCCGGCTGTAGGGTCGACTGAGATGCACTGTCCGTTCGGGGCGCGGATCTCGACGTTGGAGAATGCCCTCGTGGCGGTTGCATCGCGCTTGTTTGCCTCAGCTGCTGCCGATGGCTGGAGAGTGCCGCCTGCGCGGGATACTGGGACCGGGGTTGTTGGGTTGGCGGTGGGGATTCCTCCCGCGCCGGCTTTTGTGGTGATGCTTGCGGAGGAGGATGCTGCTGAGGTTGGGGCGCTGCTGGATGCGGCTGCGCTGCTGGCATTGGTGTTGGCGGCTGGCGCGGTTGATTGCGCTGCTCCGTTTGTCTTGGTTGCCTTGGCCGTCTTAGCTGTCTTGGTTCTGAAGCGCTTGGCTGACCTCGTTCTCCTCCCTGACTGAGTGGTTTTGGCTGACGCGGTGGCTCCCGCGGCGGCGGATGTCACTGCCGTTGCCGCAGTCGTTGCGACTGACTCGGCTGCCTCCGAACTCACGACGACCTCGCTCGATTCTGCTACCTCGACGGCGCTAGTGCTCGGCTTCGCCACCTCCGCGGCACTGGTGCTTGGTGCTGCAGCACCGAGGTTGTTGTCCGGCGCAACGATTGTTGGGAGTGCTGACTTGGTGTTCTTCTTCGTCTTGGTGCCTTGAGCCTTGAGCGTTATATTTGGAGATTCTGTGATCTTCGCGGATACTGAGGCTTTTGCGGTCACTGTGCGAATACGTTTAGTACAACTTGTACTCGGGCTCGCCGCGAGGCTCGCGATACCTGTAGGAGAGTCTATGGTCCCCCTACCAGTAGCGCCATTGAAAGAAAAGATCTGAGAGTTGGTGACGGCACCGCCTGTAGCTTGTCAGTTTTGTAAATGTGAAGAAAGGGGTTGAGGCTTACCTCTATCAGCCCGTCCAGCAGCCCCATCAAGTGCAACTCCTACTCGAGGCACAAAGGAACTAGCTCTAGTGACCGCGGCCCATCCGAGCAGAAAAAGGAGCGTAGTATGCATGCTGAAGAGATTATTCGGCTTTCGGAGCTGGATAAAAATAGACTGCCAATATAGATAGTCTGTGCTTGTGAATAGAAAGAATGGAAACCTGCTCAGCAGGGAGTGTGCAAACCAGTTGAGCAAGAAAAGTAGAGAACGTAAGAAACGAAAGTAAGGCGAAGCTATTCGCAGCCACTGAGCATGACTACCAGAAGCAGGACCGAAGCAGCGGTAGGGCAACAAGGTGCTCGGCTGGGCATGGCGTCTACTTATTTCTCACGCTACACATTCATCGGTTGTCGGCCTATCCTCCCCGCTGTCGGGATGCCCGAAGAGGGGAGCTTGTTATGCTAGCCGCTGCCAGCCAGGATAGGGTCCTGTCCAATCTTGTTGATGATGTGAGCTCTTGTCGAATTGGGGGTCAGTCCTTCCATTAGGTTTCATGCCTTGCCCTCGCCGGAGTCGGGGTTTCGTGCATAACGTTTCGTTTTTACGGGTGGTGAAGGGGCTCAGGAGCCAAGGAGCAGATAGCGATGACAGGAACAGCAGGCAACTTGAGCCGCGGCGTGCCCTCGAACCCATGTACCCATGGCGTTGACGCGGGAGGGCGAGGGAGTGGAGGCACTGGGAAGCGCCTGGAGAACCATTCGCACCAAGCGCTGCGTGTAACAGAATGCCGTGTTACCCAGAGAGGAGGGGGGTAGCTGTTTGGAGCTTGGCCAAAATGACGAAAAGTGCATCCCTGCGGCGCATCTTGGGGATCCTGGTGATCAAAGATATTCCAGGTTCTTGGTAGTCAGAGGCTCATTGCTGCGGTCACGGAGATCCGACCAAGGGATCGTGAAACTGTGCCTGTGAGAGACAGCGCCAAGACCGGGGTGGTGTGGCTGCAAGCACCCCGGACTCGGGAAACTGAGACGAGAACCCTTGGCCCGCTCTACCCCTACTGTTACCATAATAAGGGGTTGTTGGTCGCAGATGCACATGGCAGTCCGCAAACACAAGAAAACCACTTGGAAAGTCCCCTCACTTCCCCGCGTTAATTGCCAGGTTCCACTTGGTGATCCGGATTGCGTGCAGCTTCCTCAAGGTAGCGTCCTTCGGTCGCTTCTCGGCCGCCAACACTGTCTTAGATCCTTAGATCTCATCGAGGCCCACCACTCTGGTTGGGACATGAGTGAAGGTAACAGCCGACGACGAGATCGTACTAGGAATGTGTGGAGGCTGCGAGGCCCAAATCCACTTGCTGTTTGCGACCGCTTTCATGGCGGAAATTAAGGGGGAAGGGACCTCAGATGTGATATACTGTGAGAAGACGGGAGTGTCATAGGACACGGGTGAGCGGTCGCTCGAAAGCTTATTCCTTGTTTCTCAGCATGCCTGTGAGTTGGATAAGGTATGGTCAGGGTTCACAACTGATGAAATTGAGCAACAACCACAACCCATCGACACTGGACAATGCGTCTCATGAGCTGCCCAGTGCCTCAAGTCCAAACTTGAACAGAGCTATCTATACCTCCGAAAACGATGGAGACTATTTCGCACCAGGAACTTACCTTTGCATGTAGTTTATCAGATGAGTGGGAAACTCGGAAAAGAATTTGCATGTTGAATGGCCGATTGAACCAACTTTTCTCTCGCGGATGGCATCATTTGGGACTTGAAGCAATGAAGATGCCCCTCACAGTGGGTCCACCATCAAGCCGGGACGCTGTATAGGGTTAGGGTCTACTTTGACCACCCCGCCGCGAGGGCCACAGCCCTAATCTCAATCGGCTGCCAAGACTTCCAATCCACCTGGGAATTTTCAAAGCGACGACGCATTCGACAGCGCTCACAACCACGGACCGACGACCGACGATCAAGCCTATCACCTCCAACACACAACCCCCAAAAATCGCCAAAATGCCCGGAGGTACTGGAGTCCGCGATGTCGATGTAGGTTTTTACAGCTCTTCAACATGAAAGCTTCCGCGACCGAGGCGCCGACAGTCCTGTCGCCGTCCGTTTCGCAGCCATCTCTGCCAACGTGTTGAGTCCGTCGACAATGATGCACCGCTGGGCAACCCGGCAATAAGGAAGAAAATGGGAGCAGGCGCGAGGGGGTCGAAAGACCTCTGACGACGGAATCATGCTAATTGTGGTGTTACAAAGGCCCACAAGTTTGTGGCTGCGTATGCCGCTTTCTTGAAGCGTCAGGGCAAGCTGCCTGTCCCTGGTAAGTTGACGATATCTTCACGCCCCGCTGAACCCCATCTGGGGGTGGCCAATGTGCAAAGGCTAACGTGATCTCGCGTAGGTTGGGTTGATACAGTCAAGACCGGCCCCGCCAAGGAGATGCCCCCCCAGGACATCGACTGGTTCTACGTTCGCGCCGCCTCTGTCGCCCGCCACGTCTACCTCCGCAAGACCGTCGGTGTTGGCCGCCTTCGCAAGGTCCACGGCAGCGCCAAGAACCGCGGCTCGCGCCCCTCGAAGCACGTCGATGCCTCCGGCAGCGTCGACCGCAAGATCTTCCAGGCTCTTGAAAAGATCCAGGTCCTCGAGCAGGACGAGGAGAAGGGTGGCCGCCGCATCACTCAGCAAGGACAGCGTGATCTGGACCGTAAGCTACATGCTACTCTTATTATATGGAGCTGGGCTAACACAATGATGAACAGGTATCGCCCAGACCGTCGCTGAGGCTGAGGATGAGGAGGAGGAGGAGGATGAGGAGTAAATTATCTCTTCCTTGATTCATTAGGACACTTTGGGGGCGGCGGATCTGAGGACACCGCAGGGCGTGGGTTTAGATTCCCGGTAGCATCAGGGTTTGGCGTCAAAAATGGATTGCTGGCTTGCTTCTTGATGCCTCAACTTCCACTACGCCCATGTTCTCAATGTGATACCTCTCCGTGGTCTTTCCAGACAGAAGCAATTCAACCAACTGCTCGTCCTTTTGAATACCTAATGATCCGTGAAAGAAGACTTCTTACGCCGATGCTGAAACTTCGTGAACCAGCCGCCTACTCCGAATACCAACATTCATCGCTTGCCAGTTCCTGCCATGGGCTACCTTTTGGTCTTACCTACCAAGAATTACGGCGCGACTGTCCAAACTTCAACAACACTGGCGAGGGACGCTTCACGCGGGCTATCAGGACTCATCTGGGTCACTCAGTTTCCATGAGGGCCTTCCTTCCTCGCAAACCCCCGTACACCACCACCTTGTTTACCTTCCTCCTATCTCTGAGCTCACGCCACATACACAAAACTATAGGCGCGTTTGCTCCCTGATCTTGGGGTTGGGCCGAATAAGTATTGTCACTTGACAACAACGCGCCTTCCTTCTTTCCTTCATTGTCAAATTCTCTTCACCTTCTAGTACCGCGCGCGTGCCTTCGGCCGGCGAGACAGGTCTCTTACAACTGTTTTTCTCTCTTCCAAACCACCTTCCACCGAAGCTTACTTTGCTTCCTCGAACCTGAACACTTCTCCCTCCGTCTTACAAGCTTCTCACGCTTGGGAGTTGACCGCCAACGGAACACTTGCCTTCGTCATCAACCTTTCCAATATTCCCCTCCTCTTCCTGTCATCGGGTCAATATCCACCGTTGGCGAGGTATTCTCTTATTGGACGTACTTGCACTTTTCCCCGACCAGTGCTCGGTCCTTCCTTCTGTCATTCGCCCGCAGACTATCCGGTGCCTCATATGGTGTCCGGAAACAGCGCAAGTACGAACAGGATGTCGCACCAACCCCACCATATGGACGTTGAAGTCCACCCAGCACTTGCTCTCGTCGATCTGGAGGCTTCGAAAAGGTTCGTCTCGGATCATGAGGTACTACTGAAAATGTCATTTTCATTTTGCTGACAACTACGGGGGAACAGACCCAGCACATTCTATTACCATAACGGCCGGGAACTCAGTATCATCATTGGTCGCATCGAAACATTCAACATGGGAATGGACATCGACCGCTCAACCTGTGGGTCCATAAGATCGCAGCAGGTGGAAGGTGTTCGCATAACTACAAAGAGTGGCTGGTCGCACAAGAATTCTGCATCAGCCGGTGTGCTAGACTCGACAAAGTACACTCAACTTGTGAGAGAAGTGGCAAAGTATATGGATTTCCATCTTCCCCCCGATCGCTATGACAATGGGAACCAAGGTCCTCCGAAAGAGGAAGACAAAGGAAGATATATGGCATGTCATGCGGTAAGTAGCAGGCTTGGAACATCTCATCTTAGACCCGCTTACTGACTAGTAATAGGAGAAGAAGCTCTCGGTGTGGTGGGTGAGAAAGACCCTGAAAGCTCTGCTGTCAACAAGAGACATGACTAGGGTAGCAGAACTGAAGAGCATTCAGGTTCCCAAAAGGTTCAAGACGGCGACAATCTATCTGGATCACAGCTTTTGCTGCGACAATGTAAGAAGTCGAGTCTTGTCGAACCTCAGCCAACTTGAGCTGACACACAGACAGTGCGTTGGATTCCTTCAACAGCTCACAGCGATAACAGGCATCTCGTTTGCCACAGAAATATGCCCGTTTTTTGTCAAGGGTGAAAGAACCACCGCAAATTCTGTCTGCGGTGCTGGGGAGACTCGCGCTCTGCCGCCCGCTACCAAGGCGACATCGCGAGCGAAACCGTCAAACCCGACAGAAGCCCAGGGTTTGATATATACAAGCCCGCCTAAGGATGTAGGTTCACAGTGTTTCGGCACGCTGGGGTTTTCTCAGCATTTGGATTCGTCGCGGATGTTTCCGCATTTGCATTTGACGCGACCCCCTATTGAGGGCAGTTTTGTTAGTTGGCTTCATGTTCTCTCTCCCCATGAACGGTTACTAAATGGTGTTTCTAGTGGCGCAAATATCGCAAGGAAGGAGCTACCAACAATGGACTTCCAGAATACTACGCTAAACCGCCAATGACAAAAATGAGTGAAGAAGACAGTCGCCGGATGCAGATGTTGTCGACAATCGCACAGAAGGTCGCTGGTCGGCGGGACCCGGCCACATCGCCGACGCCTGTTCGACATCGGGCTCGAGTTCAGCCGAGAAACTCCCCAACCGGGTACCTAGAAGTCCATCTCAGACAAATGGATGCTTCCAAGAAGAAAGAATTCCAGAGTTTTCTAGATGATGGTCTGAGCCAGGCCTCAAGTAAGGCCTCAAGCAATGTCTCAAGCAAGGCCTCGAAGAGCCAAGGAACGCGTTCCATCGAGCAAGCGAAACGGATGCTGGATCTCAAAAAATTCCAGTACGGGTCGCGCTCAATTCCTTCACCCCAGAACAGAGTCAATAAACCGCAAGCTCGCTCTACTGACCGCAGTCGCCAAGACAGTCTTAGAAAGCGAAGTATATTTGCACGCGTATTTGAGAACCAGCTTGCTCAGGTGGACTTGGATGACAGAGAGTAGCTACTTCTCACTCCTAGTGGACTTTTTCGTCTGGGAATTCGTGTTTACATTGCGCGGAAGCCATGTCTTGCGGGTATGCTTCACGCAATTAGAGACCACCGGAAAGATATTCGCGGCATCTACGTCTTGTTCCCTTTCACAAACCACACCTCAAGGTGTAGATCCAGCTGTTTGGTTCTATGTTTCAAGCCGTAGGGCTTTCTCAGTCCTGGCCCGCTCAAGGAGGATGCCAGGCCAATAGGTATTCTGCTGAGCCTTCTTTATATTTTTTTGGTTGTTTGGGTAGTGGTTGTCATAGTTGCACATCGTGATCTTATCTTGGGGTCATAGAATGGGACTATTTGCTGGCGCAGATAACCTATTGTATTGTAAGAGAATGTATTATATCTGGAACACTCTTCCAAACCTTCGTCATCGGCTCGGCTCAGAAGAGTTGCCGCAATAATTAGTGATAATCCACAAGTTTGCTTGCTCTGAGTTTCCATATCTCTCATCATCCGTTGCTCGTAAGCGGAACTTGCCCTGTTTTCGGTTGATCGACGATATTGGCGCCCCAAAGACTTGAGAATTCTCCGGCGAGTAGAGAGCCATCCAGCTCAATATTAAGGAACTCTGCTTGCGGTCAAGCCATTCCCAGGCTAAGAATTCTCAAGATTCCTCGCTGTCCTCCTCGAACCCCCATAACAATGCAAGGAAGCAGGATGGTCTTCTCGATGGTTCAGGGGCTGCAGCAAAATGGCACTCGCGCGCCTTGGCCGCACTTGTGTCAGTAGCACTGTGGCCATTGGCACTCGAACTGTATGATAACTTCTCGTTTTCCCAATACACTATATCGCCTCATTGCTGCTTGTTACGCCTCAAGATGAGTACTGGACCTCAAGTCCCAGATTCCGGAACGGCTCATCCAACCGGTGCAAATCCACGCCCGACCCAAGGCTAAATATCAACGACTTGATGCGGCCTTCCCAGAGCAGACCAATCCTCAGATTCTGATCAAGTCTCGCCTTGAACACTCCTAAGTACTTCTCCTTTCTCCCCACCGCAGCAGGTTTCGACCCACTTTCTGGCTCAGACTCATCCAGCCGCCACTCCATCTTCGCCTGAAAACTCCTCTCCCGTATCCTTGGCCCCTCATCAACCACCTTCTCAGGCACAGCCTCCGGACCGAGCAAGAAACCCGCCGGCCGTCGGTTGCTCCATAATTCCATGCCCACCGCCCAGTCACTCTCATAGCTATACACATTAAACTCCATCCTCGTCGCCAGCGAACAATAATCTTTTGCCAAGACCGCGTACGTCGTGTTGATGTTCCCCATCAGCGGGTTGACCGTCACCGTCGCCGTCAGCGGCGTCCCCCGATGCGTCGGCAGCGTGGCGAAGCGCGCGCCCAATGACATACCCCCGGACTTATTTAGGGTGCCGTAATATAGCTCTCCGCCGGCGCTGAAGCGCCCGTAGATGTCTCCCGTCTGGCCATTGCTAGTGGCCAGGGCGCGCGACGTGACGGTGCTAGGGGAGGCGTCACCGCCGAAGTTGTAGAGACCGCGGACACCGAGGAGGCCGCCGTCGGTGGAGGCGATGCCTTCGATGCCGTATCTTCCGCGGTCGTATTGGACTAGGCCGAGGATGGTGCCGCCATTCCGGAGGGACTGCTCGCTCACGGCGGAGAGCAGGACTTGGAGCGCGGGGCTGAGGCGCTTGACGATCAGGCCTTCGAGAAGGGATTGCGGGAGGTAGAGGCGCCCGTAGAGGAGTGTGTTTCTATTTGCGAGTTTGTCACGGCTCGGGCTGGTACTGACAAGGGAGGTCGCGCCGGCGGGGGGGCTTGGTGTTCTGCCGAACCCGGGGAGCCGGAGCGGGAAGATAGACCGGCCTGGGGAGACGCTTGTTGCTAGGGGGGCTAGCTCATGGAGCTCGCGGTATGATCGTAGAAGCGCGGGGAGGGGGATTCGGTCGGACTGGGAGGCGACCGCGTTCAGGGGCACCGAGGTGTGAAGGTAGGATATGGAGCCATCGACGACGCCGACGCTGCCAAGCTGGTAGCTTGTCGCAAAATGGGGGGTTGCGAGCGACGAGAGGGTCAGCCGCAGGCCGAGCGGGATCGGGAAGTCAATGAGCTCTGGCAAGAAGTTAGCATCAGACCCCAAAGACACAATGACGGGGGAGTATCGAACCCCTTGATGTCGCGTTCAGCCCCTTGTATGTGTTGTCCTCATTCCAGCTGGTTGCGCTGTAGAAAGCATTGGTGATGTAGTGCATGAACTCGCGCATCCTTCCTCGTGTCCTCAGTGTCGGAGGTTGGCGCGCTGCGTCACCTTTGGTCAAGCATTTGGGTGGGGGGGGGGGTCGAGAGCGCGCAAAACTTTTATGTCTCACAGAATGTCGTCGGTGGAATGGCGATCAAGGTGCATCTTCAAAACTGGGACCCCTGTCGCCATGTCCCACACTCTCGCGGTTGCTGCGGGCTGCCATTGGCAGATGCAGTTGGCGAGCTGGCTCGAGCGCTTCAGGGACCAGACCGTCGATCTCCAGCGCGGGGGAACCCCTCTCGCCCCTCCCCCGCTCGAATCTCACAGCGCACGTCGAGAGCCACAGTTCAGGTTGTGCAATTCTTTTTTATTTGGATATGCCTTGCCGGCCTGGAATTTTGGTTTCCATTGCGAAGGATCCCTTCTCAAATCATACAGCGTAGCTAGCACAATAAGACCGGACACCCTAACCAAGGCCGAATCGCGTCATGGCGCGAAAGAGCGGCTACCCCGCTACGGGAGCTAGTCCGTTTACTTGTCACCAAAGCTGTCGCGGCCGCTGGCAAACACCTGGTCAAAGTCATACTCAGACCACCGGATGTTGGGGTTGAGGCCGGCAAACTTCCAGACACCGTCGACCTTCTTGTAGAAGTGGGTGTTGTGGCTGTGGGCGTGGCCCTTGACCTTGACGGTCTTGAGGCTCTCGTCGGTGTAGACCTGGTGAGGCACACGCAGCTGGTGGTACCCGATGACCTCGGTGTCCGACACCTTTTCCCACTTGCTGGCGCCGCCAATGAAGTGCTGCGTGCGCAGGAGGGGGTTGCCCAGCACCGACTTATCCGAGATCATGGTAATGAACTCCTCGGCCGGCATGGCCTCCCAGATCTTGTTGAGGAACGAGCGGTAGTCAATCTGCGGGTGCCCGTCTGGTCAGCTGGAATCCCTCGACGGCGGCAAACAGCAGCAACAGTAACATACCCGCAGAGTGGGCGCAATGCATTTCCGCAGGCGGTCCCAGTCCTTGGAGTCGTAGCTGTCAGCCCACTCGAAAGCGGCCTCGGTGATGCCGAGGTAGTCTGCCGTTCGCTATTAGTATACATGCTTCACCCGTCTATGGCTGCGAGGAGGACCACTCACCCTCGAAGGAGATGGTGCCCTTGTTGCCGGAAGAAGCCATGTTGCTCGATGTCTAGTTCACGATGGGGAGAATGGTGAGCCTGTCCAGGAGGGGCACCAGAGGCGAGAACGCGGGGCACCTCCTACTTATACCTATGCATCTCAACCCCTTTCTCCCACGTCCTGCAGACCAAGCTGCGACCTGCAGCAATAACGAGCGGCTGCCTCGGTAACGCCCGGCTGAAACGGCCAGAATGCGCGGATGGCCGGTTCTGATTCCCCCATACCGGAGTCCGGAGTTTAGTGGGGATGTGCGTTGGTCTAGACGGATGATGGATCTAACGTTAGTGGGCCACGCCGGCGCGGGGCTTGCGCCTCATGAAGTGGGCTTCAGCCGACAGCGAAAACCGCCGCCCGGGAGGCTGAGAAGGTGTTCTGAACGGCCATCTTTTCTCATCCCTGAGTCGCGTAACAAGTCATGCCATGCGCAGCCGGCTGCTTCGAGGCCTTCGACCCCTCTTTCCTGACGAGCGCGTTGCGCGCTAACGGGCACTGGCCGGCCACTTGGGGCATGCCACGGAGCACCCGGCAGCCAATTCTCGACGGAGCGGCACGCCCAATGTGCCCCGCCCGCGCCGGCAGCCCTCCGAGCTGCTCCCGATTAGTCCGACCTACCTGCAGCCGGCCACACTAGTTGAGCTGGATTGGGCCATCGACACGGTGCCTTGCATGGTAACATTCGAGCCGGTGGAGTGGTGGGTTGTAATGGTGGGACCATCAATTTTATTGCCTACGTTATCCTCTGCGGTCCGTTTCCGTCAACGGGACACACACACCGCTATTCGCAACACAAAAGCCACCATATTCCAGCAGTCGCCTGAGTACTCGTGGCGTACTAATCGCTGTCGCCTGAGTTGCTCCAGTCGCTCCAGTCGCTGGTGTCGTCTTCGCTCATAGAAAAGACGTCAACATCGCTGTCGAGGATCTCGAATGGCTCTTCCATAGTCCCAGCCCCCGTCGTAGCCTCCTTTCTTATCTGGCGCGTCTGCACACGAGGACCGGAGTTGACGACTGCCTTCTTTGCGACGGTCCTCTTCCCAGCGACAGGTACAACCTTGCGTGGACTCACAGGCACAACCGTCCGTGGTCTCTTCCCCTGCGTGGCTGTCTTCTTTTGCTTGTTGCTAGCAAAGCCACCTGAATGCTTCACCGGCGGCTTAGCACCCCACTCCTTCGCGACCTCGTTGATGCGTGCAGAAATCTTGCTCCTCGCCGCCTCGCGGCTCTCCCCTGCCCTGAGCAGCGCGTCGTAGTCGGTGTGGCGATGTCGGATATGCGCCCGCACCGCGAGCCTGACCTTCTCTTCGAGGTTCACCAAACTGGTCCTGCCCACTCGCCCGCTACGTTTCTGCAGCGCATGCTTCAAAATCTGGGGAATCAACTCCTTGGGAGTCTTAGGGAATAGATCCGCTAGTACCTCTTCGAATTTATCGTAAATGGCATCATCGCGCTTCTGGACGGCCTCGGCGCGCTTTGTGGCCGTTGCTTTGTGTTCCGCGGCAACGGCTTCAAAGATCTTCTTCGGGCAGCGGAGGCCGAGGGTCTTTTTGTTCTTGTTGACCACCACGTAGAGGGTCTTGCCGGCCTCGTGGGTTTTGACTCGGCAGTTCTTGGTGATGTAGACATCGCCCTTGGGCACGAATTGGTACCCAGGCGGTATTGGCACAAAGGGTCCAACCTGGGGTTCGTAAGGCTCGGGGCTGGCCATTGTGGATTTGGTCGTTCTCGCTAGCTTGCTCGGGGCGAGTTGGGCGGTTTGGCTAGGTATCCCATCTCCCGTTGTGCATGCGGAGACGCGAGATACACGATGCCGTGTTGTGTGGAGATCGGAGATTTCCCAGGTAAGATGAGTGGCCCAGAGCCTTTTATGGCCTGGGCAAACCACCGCCTTTGTCAGGCACGTCAAAGGATGAAATCGGGGGTTGCCGTCTTGTTTGCAAAGGTGCTTGCTTTATTGCTTTATTTGGCCTGGAGTTGCGAATTTGTTGGTCGCGCTCAATCACGCGCGCATGGTGGTTGAAGCTCCGACTTTGATCTCCACAGTGTCTAAGCGGTTGAGCTTTTATGCCATCCCCGTCATCTCGGCGGGGAAGGTACCTGTGAACTTGTAGATTCTCGAGATCACAGGACCACAACCTGATCAGTCGCACTTTGTCCACGGTTGTTGTGCACGTGAAATGCCTTTTCGGAATGCAGGGAGGCCTTTCCAGCATATAGTGCGCTGGTAGATAGCTCAGGTGCGTTTCAACTTGCGTCTCTTCACACTGATACGGTGATTCTTCTTCAGACGTAAGACATAGCGACGCTGGAGAAGAGATGTGAAGGACTCGTGAATGATGTCTTTCAGCAAAATGAGAATGATTGCGATTTCAATAGGTATGGCAATTTTCCAACTAACGAGAATTAGCAGCTTCAGGGGGGCATCAAACAGCGTGGGCACTTACAAGTAACTGATATCTTCCTTCAAGACGCTGAAGGGCTCAAAATTCTGTCCAAAATATCCCGTCAGGAATGTTAGAGGAAGGAAGATAATGGTCGCGACCGTTAGCTGCTTCATGCTCTCATTCTGGTAGGTGGTGATGGTGTTGAAAATCAGCCCTATCATGGCATCGGCTGAGCTCTTGAGCTGGTTAAGAGAGTCGGAGATCAGAACGCAATGATCCAGGACGTCACCGAGATATGTGTACGTCATCGGGGTAATGATAACCCCTTGGTTCGCGTCCTGCACCTGACGCATCGCCGCGTCTTGTGGCAAGGGCGTTTTGTGGTCTCGGAGGGTGTTGATGAGGTTGACGATGGGACTAATAAGGCTCAACATCTTATTGATCTCGGTGATGACAATATAGAGACTTTTTGTGTGCTCTAGCGTGGGACTCGTCAGCACGTCGAGCTCGAGGTCACCGATTACATCGCCATAGCAGGCGGTTACTGGGATGGCCAAATCGATAATGGCGTCGATAATTGCTTGGCCAACCATGGAAGCATCGCAAGACCTGTATTGATGTATTGTTAGCGACGGTCGATCAGACTCGAGGGAGTAGTCTAGGAGAAAAAGGGTCTTACTGTCGGATGATAGTATCACTCGTCTGGAGGCGGCGAACGATAGGACCCTCGACGTCTTGAGCCGACAGTTCGAAGAAGCTGATGATTGTATTGTCCTGGGTAATGAACATGGACACCTGTTCGCAGGCTACGGCAAGATTCTTACTGCTCAGTGAGGAGTGTTTCTCCATGAATACTGTTCGAGGATCGTTTGGGGCGGCATGGTATCTCTGTAGCGTCCGAAGCTCGTTTAATTCCGGCATGTCCGAGTCCGAGAATCCAGTAGGCTGGGACCTCATATTCTTCTCCAAGCCGCCTGAGTAAGGATGCTGCTGCTGGCTAGGCTCGATCTCGACATCTGAGGGTTGCTTTTTCGAGTGGAATAAATGCTGCACCCTCTTGACAAGCCCTGTTCGGCCTTGACCTCTTCGAGAACTCGTTCGGATAGCTGTCTCATCAGCAGACTCATAGTCTTCATCATCCGAGTCCGCCTCGTAAGCGTGGACCAGTTTTTGAAGCGTCAGGACGATGAAGGTATGTGTCGGAAACCTGAAAAGTCAGCCACGATATCGCGACTTCATCCCCCGCGGGGAAGTTAACATACCATTCGGCCTTTGTCCTGTTCCGTGTATTCATGATGTCCTCGATGGCTAGCCTATGTAGGTTCTTCTGCTGCCCTAGAGTCTGGATGACATCCCAGCTTAGGCCGTTGACGTTGATCCAGCGGCATTTGACCCATTTTGGCTGTGGCTTCTGGAGAAAAGGGGCCAGCGTATCGTTATCGAACTTGTGTATCGAGATTTTGTCTTCGGAGAAATCGACGATAGTGATCTGGCAGGGGGCGCTCAGCGTGGGCATGGAGGCGTGTCCGCCATCGGGTTTGCTCGGATCGACGCCCGGCTCGGCGCCAGCTATGACAAGTTAACATTGGTATTTATGACGGACAAATATAGACATACGGCGCCAGCCGGGACGAGCCTCGAAGTCGTCAAAGTCCTCGAACGTCTTGAACGTGGCGGCGCGTCCGGTGCGACGGCGGATGATGGGCGAGAATGCGCCGGACCGACTTGTGTCGCTGCGCACGAAGGCGCCCCCGCGCTCACCGGATTCGGGCTGGGCACTCTCTACCACGGTATCGTTATTGAAGTTGACTGCGTAGTGCACGTGTGGGCTGGGCGCGTCGCCGGACGTGCTCGCTGTTGAAGGCGTTGCATCGTCATGATCAGCCCCACCATCGCCAGATCGCGACATCTTGGCGCTGTCGACCTGGGCCGTTGAAAGACCCGAGAGGGTAGTGCGAAGATCGTTCGCGCAAAACTATGACACAGACGGTGCAAATCGACCGAAGGCGCAAGTTATGTTTCTGGGCAACGATACAGAAATGATATCGCGCCGACAGAAAATATTGTTGCGGGTTCGCAACAGCAAAAGCTCTCCTGCCATTACCCAGTCGCAGAGTGGTATCCAGAGTTGCAGCTCCGTGCAGGGGTACGATCCGCCCCTAGCTGCATGGGACTACTCCGTACCAACCCACCCATCGCTTGTGCATGCGAATTCGTGCAACGGGGAGCGTTCGATGGCATGTTGACGATGCGGATTGCGTACCTTTCTGTTTGTGTAAGAATTGCTTGGGGTCTCTTAGGTAGGCCTTTTTGAAGTTGATGTTGCAATGTATCGCCGAACTAGGGGTCGGTTCGGGCCCCTCCCATAAACGGGGCACAGCTCCGGCCAATGAAAGCAGCCAAGCTACCCCGGATTTGGGCACAACGTTTCTCGCCTCCACCTTCCCTTCGGCTTCCCTCTATAACATCAAAACTTGCGAGCGCAGATACAATCCATGGTTCTCTACCCCTAACAGCTCCTCCAACTCAAGTGCTCCCTGCATAATGGATGTCCCTGACTCTTGATTGAACTACCGGTTTTGCTCACCGCGTTTCTTAGCTCAGTCTGTGGCTCGCTGGAGTCTGTCATGATTCGCCGACGGAGCCAGTTCTTTGGTGATGCTAATATCTTACCTCCTTGGCCCCCAAGTCTGTCCGGCCCGTCCGCATCGAGACAAACTTCGATGCGATGCAGGCGGCACCGGACCCTTGACCAGGTGCTGCTGTGCCGCCCCCTCTCTCGCTGACAGCTCGCTCCCCAAACAGTCGACCGGGCCCAAGATTTGCATTTGCCGTCATTACCTGACGTCAAGCATCGTTGCACGACAGCATCATGGCTTCAAACAATCCTCCTCTGGCTCGGCTGGCCGATGAGATATCTCGCAACACCAAAATTCTCGTCGACCATCTGAACCTGAATGCGATCCCACAGCCATCCTTCGACGCGGATGGTCCCCTTCGTACCCCCTTTGAGAGCGATCCTGCTGCGTCGGCAGCAAGGATAGCGCTCATAGAGGCCACGAAGGAGCTTCACATCCTCGCGCTAGGCCCTGAGGAGACAACCCGTTTTTTCTGCTTCAACGAGATCTACTTGCTTGGTGCCATGCAGGTCTTGTGCCACTTCAAGGTACCACAGAACGTTCCCGAGACCGGGGACGTCAGCTTTCCTGAGTTAGCATCTAGGACGGGACTGAGTGAGGCGCTGCTGCCACGTTTTGTGAGGATGGCGGCCGCCAACTACTATTTCAGCGAGCTGCGACTCGGATTCGTTTCCCACACGCCATGGTCGAGGACGTTGGCACATGACGAGGGAATGCAGGCCTGCGTCTGGTTCAGGTACGCCGAAATGCTTCCCGCTGTCGCTAAGTTCGTCGAAATGGTCAAGGAGTATCCCGATTCCCCCGAGCCCCAGGATACCGCCTTCAGGATTGCATTTGGCGACTCCTTCTTTGGGTACAAAGAGAAACACCCAGAGCATATGTTGAAGTTCGGCCAGTTTGTAAGCGCCTTTGCAAGCGGCGAGACTGCAGACTCGGCCGACTCTATCGCCCAGGCCTATGCGTGGGACTTGCTTCCTGAAGGATCGCTTGTCGTCGACGTTGGTGGTGGCACAGGTCATATTTCGGCTGCTATCTCCCGCGCACACCCCCACCTCAGGTTCCAAGTGCAAGACTTTCCGGATCTCCAGGAGGAATGCATCTCGCTGGCGAAGCACCACGGCGTGTCGGGGAGAGTGTCGTTCATGCCCCATAACTTCTTCGACCCACAACCATCGGTCACGCAGGGGGCTGCGGTGTTCTTCCTCCGTAACATCCTCCATGACTGGTCGGATGTGTACTGCCGCCGCATCCTCAAACCTATTGCAGAGGCCATGGGGCCCAGCAGCCACATTGTCATCAGCGACATAATTCAGCCGCAGGCAAACACCATTCTCAAGACGCAGGATGCGCGGATTCGCGCACTAGACCTTACTATGCTATCGATGTTCAATGCCAAAGAGCGTTCATACGAAGATTGGGCACGCCTCTTTGCCAGTGTCGACAGCCGCCTGAGAATCACGGAAGTCATTGGGAAGCCTATGATGAGGCGAGACAACTTGATTGAGGTCCGGCTGTAACGCTGGAAAATGGAACGGCTTATGGTCCCGTTGGAATCCTAGAGTCGATGAATGTTAGCACGGCCGAGGGCTCGGGGCGAAGCGACAACCCGCATACTTCGTACGTAGGAAAATTTCAAGTTTTTTATGGACCGTGGAAGGGAACCAGACCGGAAAACACATTGTTTTGACTTTTATCCTCGACCCCGAAGACCTCAGCGAGTACTGGCAATCGGAATACTGCTGTCGCCGGCCCAAGGAGCCGCCACCAAGAAGTGTCGGGAAACCACTGCCGATTGGGGCGGGGAAACTTGCTTCCCGGTTGACTTGTGCTATGCGGAATTTAGCCCCATACCTATGCTACAGTGGTTCTTATAAAAGCGCACAGGGTCTCCTGTTGGGTTCAATTGGCCACTCGAACTGGTTAGCGGCGGACACGATAACGTAGGGGCGCGACGACGACCTGTGAACTAAATCATCACATCTCGGCCCTGCAATCAAATTCGCCCACCGTCAGTGTCATTTCCAAAATGGGGGCCGCGTCTAACAAATGCCAAGCGGGCATGTATGGCACTTTCTCCGAGTCGCAGTTACTGTATATCGACGGGAAATACCAAGGGAGCTCGGATGGCGCCACCTTTCCTGTCAGAAATCCGATGACGGGCAGCATCTTCTACGAATGTGCTTCGGCTTCTTTGGATGACTATACCGTTGCGATCGACAAGGCGCATTCCGCGTACCAATCCTGGTCCCAAACCTCGCCCACCGCTCGGCGTCTGATTTTTCTGAAGGCCGCCGATATCATGGAGTCGTATGTGAACGGAGACATCCCTGAGCTTCTCTCCCACGAGGTCTCGGCGACAAAACACTGGGTGAAAGTCAATATCCACGCTACCGCGGGTCTTTTCAGAGAGACGGCGGGGCTTGTTACCCATATTAAGGGGGAAATCGTTCCGGCGGACCGGCCGGGTACGACAATCATGGTTGAGCGACAGGCCGTTGGCGTGGTGTTTGCGATTTCTCCTTGGAATGCTCCTGTTAGTTGATCCGGATGCATGAAAGCAAAGTTCGCAAAGCCCAGCTGACATAAAATTTCAGATAAATCTTACTGCCCGAGCCATCGCTTGTCCCTTGATATGCGGTAACACCGTGGTATTGAAGCCGTCGGAACTCAGCCCCAAGTGCCAAAACGTGGTCGTCCAGGCGTTGACTGCTGCTGGTCTACCTCCAGGATGCCTGAACTTCCTCCCCACAAGTCCCGAGAGAACACCCCAGGTTACGGAATATGCTGTCAAACACACCCGTGTCCTCCGTGTGAATTTCACGGGCAGCGACCGGGTCGGGAAGATCATCGCGGGATGGGCGGCGACGTGTCTCAAGCAATGTGTCCTGGAGCTTGGTGGCAAGGCTCCAGTCTTGGTGCTCGAGGACGCAAACATCGAAGATGCTGTCGAGGCGGTTGTGTTTGGTGCGTTATCTAACTCTGGCCAAATATGCATGTCGACGGAACGCGTCCTCATGCACCAGTCAGTCAGCAGAGAGTTCAAGGCCAAGTTACTGCAAAAAGTGAAGAGTCTGAAGTGCGGCAACCACCTTGAGGAACCGGATGTCTCGGTATCCGGCCTCATCACACCTGGGTCTGCTTCCCGGGTTCTGGGTCTGGTCAAGGCTGCTGTGGCCGGCGGCGCAAGCTTGCTGATGGGAGATATGCGGATCAGGGGCCCAAATAACACTATTGTGGCGCCTCATATCCTCGAGGGAGTGACATTAGACATGGACATTGCGCACAAGGAGTCGTTTGGTCCGGTAATGATCCTGTCGGAATTCAAGACGGACGAGGAGGCGATTGCCTTGGCTAACAGCAGTGACTTCTCTCTCTGCGCCAGTGTCTTTTCGCGGGACATAATGAGGGCGATAGACGTCGCAAGGCAGGTCAGGGCGGGTGGCTGTCACATCAACGGCCCAACTGTCTATGTTGAGGCCCCCCTCCCGAATGGCGGGACTGGGGGCAGCAGCGGATATGGTCGGTTCGGGGGCATGGCTGGGGTGGAGGAATTTACCGAGAGGAAGATCATCACATTGGCTAAGCCAGGGATGAAATTTCACTTCTAGATGCAGTCTAGGAAGGGGGTTGAAATAGTAATACAGTAAAAAAAATGGAGACTAACTTTTTAGAGAGGCTCTGTTCTGGGTGTGATGCAAGATATTGAATCCAGGATTGCGTGACTGGAGGAGTCGAAACGCCTAGCAACTGCAGCATGTCGCTGTCTGATCCCGTCGGATGACGAAAGCGGTCAAGAAGAAGAATTCCACATTCTCTTCCGTTGTTGTTGGAGCTGTAACTAACCCGCTAAAACGGCTGAACTGACATCTAATTCGAACGAAGATAAATAGGCCAGGCGTGCACCTAGAATCACTCCAACTGCCAAGCTCGCAACAGCCACTGCCTAGATATTTAGCAGCTTAACTAAGAGCCGCGATGGATGGCCTAAATCATCACAACACCGCGCCTGAAAAGATGTACTGGCTCGTAATCTACGGAGTCCCCAAGATTACAGGGCAGCGCCGACAAGTTGGTATCCCGTGAGTACTCTGAGGCCTGTTTGCTCACAAGGGACACTGAGACTGATAAGTCTCTCAGGAAGCCCGGTGCCGATGAGGTTCTTATCAAAGTTGTAGCCGCCGGGCTCAATCCTAACCAGTGGCAGGGATGCCAGAGACAGTCCTGAACTGACCATCTTCGGGGATTGATCTGGGGGAACCCAATGGGTCGAAAAGAGCGACAAGATCGACGCTCTGAACGCCGGAGACGGCATTACAGGTATGGTGGAGAGTGTCGGGAGCAATGTGTACGAATTTCAGCGTGGTGACCGTGTGCTTGATGCTGTATCCTCCAAGAACAGCCACATCCCGATGACCCGATCAGTGAGGTTCTTTCTGCCTCTGGCAGTGGCGAGATCCACACGTGGTATGCTTGACCGCCCGAAGACGAAGCGTGGACTTGGCCCGAGAACGTCAAGTACTCGAGGACAATTGCGTCCAGCGCATACTCCGAGGTGCACGCAGATATCAGCCAGGAGCAGGCAGATGCCGATGGTGAGTTTTTGTTTGGTCCTACCGATACATCTCGCACCTTCTGGCCAAGGGAAGCTTCAAGCCGCACCCACATGCCGTGCTTTCCAACGGACTGGACGGCATCGTTGAAGGTGCTCAGAGCTTGTACGATGAAAAGTATCGGCTAAGAAGCTGGTTGCAAGGTAGGTCAAGTCCACAGAGGCGTTAATTGCCAAGATTGGGAGCTTACGTACTTGAAGGACCACGGATACCCCAGGTTTGTGAAATCCATAAAATAAACAATGTGGAGGTGGAGTTGGCGTCCACTCCAACTGCAACTTCCGCAATGTCGTGCTAGTCGGTAAATAGGGTAAATTCACGTGGGATGATGAACTGATCGAGCTGGCCGTTTATCTTCCCTGCGACACATGATCTGTGAACTGCTCACGCTTGGGAAAACGTGGCATTTGACGCATTTCCAGCTCGGGGAAAACATCGTGAAGTGAGTGGTGCGGCTACCTACTCAATTTGGGTGGTAATCAATCTGGGGGGGGGGACAGTCGAGATGCCCAGAGATGAGAGGACGAAAGATTGGCGAATTCAGTTGGGGTATGCGTCGATGACATGTGGCAATATCACAGCGATTTATATTCCATTATTGTGGCTGAGGGTAATACCGGGATGTCGGGTCAGGCTAAGACGATCGCATGGTGTTGCGGCTGTCGATCAGAGCGAGCGAGCCATTGAAATCCGTGCCCTTCGATCCTTTCCCAGGATGAGGCAGCAGTGTGGGTCGCATTCACTGGCAGTGTCTCGCACTCACTGCAGCTTGGGAAGTCACGATCTGGTCTCGACGAGGTCACTGTTTCGAACTGCACTTGTCAATGATCGCTGCACAACCGCCAGAGAATAGCAGCTTGCATTTTTTCTGCTCCCGCGCCTATCACGCACGGATGTAGATGCAATTCCGAGTTAGCCCCTGGGCTTTCACTTCTTCCTCCTTTAGCCCGGAGCAGGTAGCTGCGTGCAGGTGTGAAAAAGGCGTCCCAGTAGACTTTTTTGCCTCATTCTAATTCTTTCATTTTCCCCCGTTCCAGGTGCAGCCTAGCGAGCGCGCGAACTCGGGACAGGCACCGGGACAAGCACGTTTCCCATATATCCATGGGCTATACGGAGGCATAGTGACCCCAATTTGACCTCGACCGGGAGTGTCGCCCCACGCGTGATGGTCGAGAACGGTTCGTGGGTAGGTGTTGTTTCAGCCGGCCTGAGTGCTAGGCGCGGGACCATTTTAGCCTGTATCGAGGTTGCCATTTCTGCAATTTCTGGCCCTGTGCGACTAGCTAGGTGTGGTTCAACCCGGAACGAGATTCTGCCTCTTTCTTTTTCTGCAGAACACAAAACGACGAAATCTCACACCCACACCCAGGACCGGCGAGCCCCGGGCGCCAGGTGCTGGCAGCATTGATCCGTCCGAGGGAATCCGAGAGCCGCGCGAATGTGTGAGCAACGTCGGGCTCGTCTTGGCATTCAGGACATAATATATCCGGCCCGAATGCCAAGTTATGGATGCAGAGAGCAGGGCGGCAGACCGTCAATGCACCAAAAGGGGCGGCTGGACACATCCCACGCATCCCAGGGTTCCCAACCGATCAGGTACCCGCCCAGGACAGACACATCATCACATACGCAGTAGGGCTCCTCCGGGGTGCGCTCGCCCGTGGGATGCTAGGCGCCCCGAAGCTTGGCGATACGACGCCATCCCTTTCTCCGCAATCCGGAGCACCGGGGCGACCTGTGTGCTTTCCAGAAAGCGGCTTGGTATTAAATCCGGCCTTATCATGCCGCCTCTCCGCCTCGTTGCTCCGGGGCCCCACGACCATCTCTACTACGGTAGCATGGCTTGTGGCGGCACAGGGCACACGGGCTGGAAGGATCTGGCAGTGGGCATTGGCCTACGAGCCGGCACCGTGGTATATCAACTCCAGCCACAGCCGCCTCCCTGCCCTCCCCCTATCCTGGTTGTCTCGGTTCAGGATTGACGGTACCACCACACACCCATCATGAGGCTCCAACTCGCCCTGTCGGTCACGTCCGCGGCCCTGGCCGTCGCGAACCCCCTTGCTAAGCGCGCTGCCATTGACGACTGCCTCAAGGCGGCCAACGTTCCTGTGGATACCAAGGGATCGACCGACTGGAACAATGACGTCCGGGCTTTCAACCAGCGGATCCAGTACACACCAGTCGCAATCGCGGTGGTGAAGAACGCCGAGCAGGTAGCTGCTGCGATAGCATGTGGTGCCAAGAACGGTGTCAAGGTCAATGCCAAGTCGGGCGGCCACAGCTACGCCTCGTTTGGCCTCGGCGGAGAGAATGGCCATCTCATCGTCCAGCTCGACCGTATGAGCAAGGTAACAGTCGACTCGTCGACCAAGATTGCCACCGTTGAGGCCGGCTCTCGTCTGGGCCACGTTGCCACAGTTCTGTACAACAACGGAAAGAGAGCCTTCAGTCACGGCACCTGCCCAGGGTGCGTTTTCCATCCGTGTCTTTCTTGCATTGTGCTGACTGAGTCAGAGTTGGTGTTGGTGGACACGCCCTCCACGGCGGTTTCGGCTTCAGCTCGCACACGTACGGTTTGGCCGTAGACTGGATTGTTGGCTTGACTGTTGTTCTGGCCAACTCGACCATTGTTGAGGCTTCTGATACGGTGAACCCAGATCTTTTCTGGGCGATGAAGGGCTCCGGGTCCAATTTTGGAATCGTGACAAGTTTCAAGTTCAAGACCTTTGAGGCACCGAGCCAGGTCACGAAGTTCGACATTAACCTAAACTGGGGCAGCGGCCAGCAGATCGCCCAGGGATGGGGAGCCATGCAGGACTGGGTCTTGGCCGGCGGCATGCCCAAGGAGATGAACATGCGTGTCTTCGGCAGTGGCGGGCAGACCCAGATTCAGGGCTTGTACCACGGCAACTCGAACAATCTCAAGACCGCCATCCAGCCCCTGCTCAGCAAGATCGGAGGCAGCCTTGCTAGCGCTCAGCAGTACGACTGGATGGGCGCTTTCTCGTACTACACATATGCAAACGGCAACGTGGATCTCACCCACCCCTACAGCACTGTAAGTCTGCTTCCCGCTGAATTCGGTGTCTTTGACAGCGAGGTGCTAATGCTGGTACCCACTAGACGGAGACCTTTTACTCCAAGAGTATGGTCACTGCCGCGCTGCCGGCCGCTGCCATGAAGGCCGTTGGTGACTACTGGATCAACCAGGCCAAGCGTAACAGCCGCAACTGGTTTATCATCATCGATTTCTTCGGCGGAAAGAACTCGGCCATCACCCAGGTGCCCGGAAACGCGACTTCGTTCCCTTACCGTGACGAGTACGTGTGGCTCTTTGAGCTGTACGACCGCGTGAACTCGGGCTCTTATCCCTCGAACGGCTTCAGCTTCCTCGACGGCTGGGTCAAGTCTTTCACCGACAACCTCAAGACGGACCAACATGGGATGTACATCAACTAGTCCGTGGCCTTTTCTTTTTATCTGCCGGTATTCCCTCCAGGCTCTATTCAGAACCGCGCATGTCTGTCTCAAGGGAAAGCAACCTCGCCTGAGACATTTCCCCGCACTAAAAACTCCTTGAAAGAAGAAGAAGAAGAAGAAGAACTAACGCTTATGTGCCATTAGTGCCGACCCGACGATGAGTCGAAGCGAAGCCCAGAATGTTTATTTCCGGAAGAACCTCCCAAGGCTGCAACAGTTGAAGGCGCAATTAGATCCCACTGAGGTATTCTACTACCCACAAGCTGTTTCTCCTGCGAAGTGATGGATACCTGTATCCTTCGACCAGCTTCAGCTTCCTCGGCGACAGGGTCAATGTCAGGGCCTTTCCGCTGGAGTGAAGGAAGAACAGCATAGGCAAACGCGGGCTTAGACGTTGGGCGAACAGCCTCGAGGGGCTTTTGCGGAAGTAGAAATTCTAGGCCTCGTTTCGAGTCATTTTGATTTGTCCCGGGCATCGTGCGAGGGATGTTGGAATATCGCTTCCGCAACCTGGAGGACGGTTAGTTTCTGTTCTGGGTGGTTGAGTGTCATTTTGCTAAGGAGAAAGGCAATGTTAGCCATGGGGACGGCCTGCGTGACAGTAAACCAAATAATTTCAGGTCTCTGAACGCTAATCCAGGTGGTGATATTGGCGAGGCCGGCCATTATGGTGCCATTATTGGACATGTAGTAGCCGTGTTGTTCGTGGAATTCGGCCTGATAATCCCACTATCCGCGGTTCATGTCGTCGGGGGCTAGGATGTGAGCCCATCTCCAAGGGCTCGAAATGATGGATTCGTGTTCAAGTTGATGTCAATTCATCTTCCGCGAATTTCACAGGACTATTGCGCAAAAGATACAGCACTGATGTTCCAGTACGGAGAACACTATTCTAAAAGAGATGAAAGGTAGGTACATATCGAGATACTTGTAGTAAAGGAGATCGCAATTGAAGCAGTGTACTAAGGTAACCAACTTGTTACTCCGCTGTTTTCAGACTGATACCTAGAATCAACATTTCTCGCAGGCACACCACATCACCGTGGCATTGACCGCAACACGAGCTCGCCAACAACACGAAGACGCAGTATCAATCGTCACCACCACCAACTCACTCCAGCTTCCCCGCGCTGCCCAAGCCCTCCCTAACCGCCTCCCTCTCTAGCATCCTTCTAATCCAGTCCTTCACTACCGGGAACTCCTCAGGATCATACTCCCCCTTGCTCAACACCTTCTCCACAAGAGTCTGCCACGACACAAACGCCAGATCCGCCACTGAATACCGTCCCCCAACCAACCACGGCCCCTCTCCTCCCGGAAACTTCCCCCCTTCCTCCGTCAACACCCGCTCCAACACCCCCGTGACCCGATTAACCTCCTTGAGATACCGCTCCACGGCACTCGGCAGCTGCTCGTGATGGAAGTTCTTAAACCATGCGGCCTGTCCGTAGTACGGCCCCTGGCCTGACGCCTGGAAGAACAGGTACTGCTTCGCGAGGTACGACTCGGGAGTACCCGCGGGAAAGCCGATCTTGTGGGTGGGGTCGTACGTCTCGATGAGGTACTCGAGAATTGCGCCGGATTCCCAGAGGGTGAGGTTGGTGTTGGGGTCGTGGATGGCGGGGAGGCGGCCGTTGGGGTTGATGGATGTGTAGGAGGGGGATTTTACGGCCGAGAGGGCGATGGGGATGGGGGTGAAGGGGAGGGAGAGTTCGTGGAGGAGGATGACGACCTTGGGGGGGTTGACGCCGCCGGTTCCGTAGAGGAGGATGGGTTTGAGGTTGGCGTTGGAGTTGGGGTTGGTGGTGTTGGTGGCGGACATGATGGCGTGTTGGGATGGAATTGTTGTTGTTTGGTTGCTGGTAGAGTAGGAGAGGTGTTTGATGGGTTGAATTTGATTGAAGCTTGGGGTGTGGGACGGGGCTATTAGTACCTGCCGTTCGTCTGTGGTGTTTTGGGGGGTGATGCCATCGCGACAGCCTTGTGAAACATGCCGTTGGTCAGGTGAGCAGTAGTAACATGGATTACCAATGATGGGTAATCAGAAATGTGAAATGATCCCGCTGTTACTTTCGGCATGGCGTCTTGTCCTTCGTTACAGGGTGAGCCTTCCGGCAAGGGAAATTTCCGTCCCGGCGCTAACTTCCCGCCTCCGACTCCGTAGAGCCCCGCCCCGAGCATTTGGGCCAACCACCAAGTGCGCAGCTCAGCCCAGCCCTTTGCATTCTGTGAAATTGGAGATGTTCAGCCCTATGATGCAGCTGCTGAATTACTAACGATTTAAAATCTGATGTGCAGCGAGTGCCTGGACTGACTGATTCAAGGCCGGTGTGCTCGGCCTTCCCAATTGTGCGAGCTCCGAGATGGCTGTCAATGACGCGATTCATCTGTCCAATCACAGAGAGCTCCAGTTTCCTATTTCGGTAACTGGGCCAAGGGCTCGGCAATACAATGAAGCAAACGTGCCTCAATCGTGAATGGACGGGGCTCTGCGAAATATGGCTCCCTAAACCTGCAGAAACTTCTTTTGAGTTTGAGACTCGTCGAATCTTGAGAGCGGCTGGCGTGAAAACCCGGCCTCCACGAGGACTTTGAGGTTCGCCTTGCTTGGAACTCAAAAGTTTGTACTTCTGCTTGCGAGATTTGGGCCGGCTAGCGAAACGCTCAAAACACAATAAATGAACGGGAATCGTGGTGCAACTGGACAGTTTCTTTGCAAGCCCGTTTTCTACCCTCTTGTGTAATTAGGTACAATTTCGAACATCGGGTATCTTGACACGGTCTTCAGTCCTGCCAAGCATTCCACCTGGGTACCTGACTTGCGCCGCACATCCTCACCAACCCCCTTTAATAATCTCCGTCTCCAAACAAAACTATCACATACCACAATACCCACTGGAAAGTTCGGGATCCCGTCCGCTCCCCCACAGACAAGCTAGTGAGGGCCAGACTCGTAGTTGGGTCTGATGACAACCGGCGAATCCCTGGTGTTGTATGTATTTTTTGCTTCATTAGCCTTGACTTTCGCCAGCACCTGTTCCACTCAATACTACCACCAAAGTGCCCGATCTGGAAGGATGCTGGTACTTCATTGGTGCTGACAGCTGGTGAAATGGAAGAGATGCTTGACTGACAACCATGGCCTGGTGAGCTCTCTTCATGTCGCTCTCTCTTGCCTTTTGACCCTTTTCACAATCTTCCTCAGGGTATGTCGGAGTGGTCTTTACGGCCTCTCGTCCGTCGGTATCATGCTAATCTTCAACAAGAGCAAGCTCGCCTCCTTCGCCCCTCCTCTCCAACCTAGTTTTTACAACCTTTGATCTTTGCCGTAAGCCTTCAGCATCGGACAGCAATCCCAGCGTGAGTCCAGAGTGCAAAGGGTTGCAATTGAGAAGTCTCTGGGCACCTGGGCTTCGGAGCTATGTGTCATGATGATGACAGCGGCGAGTAAGATGGCAGTCAGCGCGACTTAACACACCACCAAGGAGATGAACATCCCTGTGATAATTCCTATCAGCTCGCTGCCAATCTGAACCAGGAAAACATCACTTCTTTTTGGTTTGTCTAATGCAAAAAGACTTGCTGGCAGTCTTCTTATCCATTGTGATTCGGGTGTCGGGAGGCATCCGCCTCCTGCTGCCCGCGTTGTGGGGACGGGAGACAGGGCCGGGTCGGGGCATCGCCTTCCTGGCTAGCCTTTGTTAGCCCGCATTGGATCACCATAGCTTTGCACAGTCCCAGCCCCCGTACATCCATTTACTGAAGATGAGAGAGTTAGGGGAGTCGGAGTACACATCTCGATGGGAGGATTTGACTTGAGAATGACGAGGTGGAGCACTCGACCCATCGAGGCCAACCCGCGTTCCTGCCTCCATGTCCCGCATGATGAACCTGAGGTGCGTATCGGGTAAGGTACTCCAGAATTTCCTGAACTTGGGCGACTTCCTTTGTTTGTATAGTTCACAGGGAACTCAAGCGCACGAAGTGCTGAGACTCAGTGTTTCAAGGTAAATAAACTTCCACTCTGAATGGCAGGACTCAATCGTGGAATTACCTACCTGTCCCCGAGGATCTCATCTCAGATTGTGCCGCAATCAGTCACCACCGGCTTCATGGCGCTGTCATGTTCCATTTCCTCAATCGGCAAAAAAACGCCGTGCAGGTCTCAAATCCAGCGAGAGGCGGCAACACCAGATTCGCAAGCTTAGCGAACACCTCGGTCTGGGAGTTGCCAGGTCCAAAAAGAGGTTTAGCAAAATGACATACAACACCAGGGATTCGCTGGTCGTCACCGACCCAACTACTAGTCTGGCCCTCACTGGCTTATCTATGGGAGAGCGGACGGGATCCCGAGTTCTCCAGTGGGTATGGTCGTATGTGACAGATTCTGCCACTCACACCAGTGATAGAGGACGTCCAGTTGTGCAACCGTCCAATCAGATCCAAGCCCAGGCGGTACAAGTGCCCAGGTTGCCCAGAGTTGGGCCAATCAGCCGCACCTGAGGTGTGCCCTTGTCACTCAGCTTATGCGCCGAAAATATCTTTCGACATGCACGTTCTAGATCCCGATCTCGTCTGTCCGTATAATGCGAGAGGTACTGCAACAGAGAGGCAACGGCACCGTGGGGTTCTACGATCGGCCCTCGGTTGTCGCTGCCGATGCAGCAGCTTACCCGGGATTGGCCACCTCGGTTTACGTCCCTATAGGGCCTGCGCGGTTGTTATGCTAATAACCAACCTGTAATACCCGCAATGGGATGCGTATGATTTTCACTACGACAGGCCATTTTGAATGGGCAGCCAAGCGGTATGTACCCGAGCAGCCGGAACCGCGATCCGGGTTGCTACAGCATTGCGATTGGGGCGCTAAACAACAAGCCGGCGCCGTAATTGCGGTGGAAAGATTCGAATCCGCGACACGGTATAAAGCGTCGCCAACTGTGTCGAACATCACGAGCTTCCGGAAATCACGACGGCTAACACCAATAGCATCAGCAACCATGAAGTCCCTCCTCTTCACCTGCACCCTGTCACTGTTCTCGACGCTCGTCGGCGGCGCGACCTTCTCCAACCCGCTTCGAACCGTTAACGGCTCGGACCCTTTCCTCGTCTACGTCGATGGCTACTACTACCTGATGACCACGACATGGCGAAACGTGCAAATCGTGCGGGCCAAAACCCTCGAGGGGCTCAAGACGGGCGAGGCTAAGACCATCTACACCATGAGCAACCCCAAGCCCGAAGGGAACGACGTCTGGGCGCCGGAGCTGCACAAGATCAACGGGACCTGGTACGTATATTTCTCCGAGGACCGCAAGTCCTGGGTCCTGACGGGCGGGTCGGAGCCATGGGGTCCATATGACGACAACAAAAAGCAGGTGCACCGGGAATGGGGCATCGACGGTACCATCGTAGACATCCAAGGCCACGGGGATTACTTCGTCTGGTCGTGCACCACCCCCGACGAGCTGCAGTCGCTTTGCATCGCCAAGCTCCTCACGCCCACGAGCATTGGCCCCTTCTCCACCCTCTCGCAGCCCACCGAACCCTGGGAGCGCGTCGAAATCCCGGTCAACGAGGGGCCCGTTGGTCTGTACCACGGCAATAAGACGTGGATAGCGTATGCCGCGAGTTTCTGCAAGACGCCTGACTACGCTGTTGGCACCCTGCTCTGGGACGGGCATAATGATCCCCTCAAGGCGACCTCCTGGACAAAGTCCGGAGGGGCAGTATTCAGTTCTGCTAACGGAAATTACGGGGTCGGACATAACGGGTGCGTGACCCCCCATCTCCTCCTTCTTTGATAAAACTAACATGAGCCTTCTTCCAGGTTCTTCACCAGCCCCGACGGGACAGAAACCTGGAACATCTTCCACGCCACCCAAAACTCGTCCGGAAGCTGCGGCTCCGACCGTCAGACGTTCGCTCAGAGGGTCAACTGGAACGCTGATGGCTCGCCGAGCTTTGGCGTTCCAGTCAAGCCAGGGGAGCTGATGCAAGGGCCATCTGGCGAGAAGGAATAGTTTCAATCAAGGAAAGATTTGTAGTAAGGTACGTGTTTGCGAAGGCTCTGGCCGAAAGAAAGGGTTCCCTCGGCCAGTGTAAAACATGTCCTATTACTGTCAAACTAGCCCATGGCTTTTGTTATTATAAGTTATCTTCTATTTAGAAAAAGCCCATTTGCATTCTTAGAGGGCCGTCCTGAATTTTGAAAAGGCTTCTCTACATTCTAAAAAGACTGCTCTGTGTAAGGACTTCCACACTACCTTTCTGTATGGACATGGTTTCCCTGCCCTTGCGGTGCTGTCAAAGCTCCTCGAGCTTGTATAGACACAACTTGACCGGCAATCTTGCTCTGCGCAGGAGTACGGCTCATGGCGGGGTTTGTTTCCCCTTGACTGGCAATCTTGCTGGGACGCCTTTAATCTTTCCAGTGATGCAAACTCGCTTTTCGTCAGGCTTTAACTCGTTGATCCGTCACAGCAAGATGCCGGTGAGCCCATCGGGTCTTGGCCCGATGCCAGAACACCAGCACAACGGTATCTGGTGGAATTCCCCAGCATCCTCCTTGCGTCATTTAAGGACACCCTAATGGCCCTTTAGCAGATGTTTCAGAAGCCAGATGTGCCTTTCAGTGAGCTTATAGCGCCAACTGATGGCTGGCAGGGTTTGTTTTCAAAGTCACCGACCCTCCAATCGCACCCACCGTCATCTCTCCCCCCCTTCCTTCAAAAACACCCGGATTTGGCACGATGCCTGTGGCTCCTCGTTTTATCAGCAACGGCTCCCACAGACACTTCATTGAACGCTTCACTAAGCGAGAGCCCCAAAAACGAGTAGTCAAGAAGCGACGGAAAGAACTTACGGCTGCACAGCGGGCTGGCCTGCGCCGGCAGCTGAAAGATATTCGGTTTCTTAAACCAGCGTATGCGGACAACTCTAAGATCAATATTGCCGGAATCTTGCGAAAGTGGAAGAAGTATGCGACTCCCGGGATTGCTCCCTTTCTGATGACAGACTGCTAACAATGGAGTCGAGGTACTGCGAGTCCAGCGAACTGGGGCCATGGAAACCTGCACTTGAAGCTGCTGACAAAGCCATGGCCATGGATTTCCTGGACTACCTCTAATGGAGCGTCTCGGCAGAACCACGGCGCGGAGTGGTCACTGGGAGTTTGGAGTTGCGATCCTAGTATCCGGTGTCGAGGTTACGATGTATGAGGGTATTTAGATCTCGACTTTCCTGAGGGTACACTCACTCCATCTTATCATCACCAACACTTTCGGACCTTGTCACCGTGGCTCTCAAATCCTCTCTATGGCTATGTCTGGTAATCCCCGCGCTTGCGGCGCCGGGTAAATCACCTGTCAAGGGACTATACACCCCAAACCCATCAAGAAAGTCCATCTCGGGCCGCGCCCCTTCTGGCTCATCGAGCAGATGGAAGATAGCCCCCTCAAGAAGAAGCTTGAATCCTGTACTGAAATGGAAAGGAAGCCTAGCGCTTGGAGCATCGGACATCGCGGCGGTGGCACGTTGCAGTTCCCTGAGCAGACGCATGATTTGATCATGGCTGGCGTGAGCTCCTTTCCCCTTCAAACCCATCCCCATTGTTCCCTCTCTCCTTCTCCCCATCACCTCCTAACGACCCCCAGACACGTATGGGCGCCGCCATCCAAGAATGCGACGTAACCTTCTCCCGGGACCTAACCCTCATTTGCCGCCACTCCCAATGCGACTTACATACCACCACCAATGTGCTCACCATCCCTTCTCTGGCCGCCAAATGCTCTGTTCCATTCCGTCCTGCAAACTCTACTTCATCTGCTGCCGCCAAGTGCTGTACCTCCGATTTCACCACCGCAGATCTTTCCACTCTCTGCTCCAAAATGGACGGCTCCAACCCAAACGCCATAACCCCCGCTACCTACCTCGACGGCACACCTAAATACCGCACCGATCTCTACGCTAAAACATGTTCCCCCATTCTCACACCCAAGGAATAAATCCACATCGTGGATGAGCTTGGACTGCAATTCACGCCCGAACTGAAAACACCCGAAGTCGCTATGCCCTTCCCTGACCCCTCCTCCTCATTCACCCAATCCGCCTACGCTCAAGTAATGCTTGATGAATTTAAAGCTGCGAAAATCCACCCCTCCCGCGTGTGGCCTCAGTCGTTTCTGTATGCGGATGTATTGTACTGGCTGAAAGCCGAACCTTCCTTCGGTCGCCAAGCCATTCTGCTTGACGAGTCTGCCGACACAGGACCGGTGGGGGAAAGCATCAAGAATCTCACCCGGTACGCTAAAGATGGGGTCAAGATCATCGCCCCTACCCTGCCCTACCTCGTCACAGTCAACAACAAAACGGGGGAGATCATCCCAAGCGAATACGCGAATAAGACGAAGGAACTGGGTCTCCAGATCATAACCTGGACTCTGGAACGGAGCGGGTGGCTGGGGGATGGAAGCGGGGGAGGGTATTATTTTGAGGGTGTAAAAAATGAGATTAAGAGGGAGGGAGATGTGTATAAGTTGTTGCATGTGTTGGCGAACGATGTTGGGGTTAAGGGGGTATTTTCGGATTGGAGCGGGACGGTTACGTTCTATGAGAATTGTCTGGGGTTGGTGTGGTAATTGTTTGGGAAAGAGATGAAAAGGGGAATGAGGGAAAGCAGAGGGAGGGGAGAACACTGGGGTCGATGAGGGATGGGTTTGAATAATGTGTAATGGAGAAACTCGGTCGTTGGTACAAAGTGGTAGGGTGGGGATGCACTGAAGTACAGCTTTGGTGGTTAGAGTGGTGTCGCGAACAAAAAAGGGACATACGTCGAGCCCTCTAGCTATCACTTAGTTGCGGACCAAGCCTTAGGATGTTGACTGTGCGCTGAAAGAGCCCATCATCGCCTCTCCTACCATGGAAATCGACGTCAAGATTCGATGCAAGCACCAACCGGACACTGATGATGGCACTAGTAACGAAGGACACACGTTTCTTCATAGGCCTACACACTACTCCTGAGAGTTACAAAATAACAAAAATAATTCATTCGACACAGTACCAGGGGATTGAAAATCCTACAACGTCCTCCAGTTAAGTTCCCACCCAAGCAGGTGGTAAAAGAGGCATCTCTATTCCAGCACCTGTCACTCATTCCCTAGACAAGCATGCTGTTCCTCAGCTCATCCTTGATCTTAGATGCGGTCCACGGGTCACCAGAGGGAACAAGGACTGGGCCAGCAACGGTTTGAGGGGCGAATTTTTTCAACGTTGAAATAGAAGTGCCCTTGTTGATCTGGATCTGAAGATTGTGTTCCTGGGCACTGGTCATCTGTAGCAATCTCGTTAGCACAGAATGGGCTTTCACTAGCCGCTGAAGTAGTGTTTACGTACACCCTGCATGTCCAGCCTGAAATCATCGTCGGAATAGATAGTACCTCCCGATGTCGGAAGTGCCTCCAGATCGCTGTCTGGGATGTCGTCGATAAATGCCTTTAGAGCCTTGGTTGCCTTGCCCATGGTGAAGTTGCGGTAGACTTGACAGCGGAGGCTTCAAACTTGATGTGAATATGTAGGAAATATGTTGAGGTGTTGATTGTATTGCTTTGAAGAGAGATAGGCTATTGGACACGACGACTATATACCTATGACTTTGACCAGGTATCGACGCGTCGTATACGGTCGCAGCCGAGAAGCTATAGAATACATGTATCAACTGCTGTTAGCCGCCGTCTTCGGGTTGCAGGCCTTACCTGAAACTGATTGTTGGGGTTATTTGAGGCCGTGTTTGTATGGCCCCAGTTCCCACGGCCGCCGATCTTTCCACGCTAAACGCCAACTCGCGCAATCGGTCCGGCCGACAGTTTGGTGCGTGTTTGTTGGCTGTGTTTGACAGCCGAAGGGCGCTTCCGATCCCATGGGTCCTAGCCCAGTAACTGACCAAGACCACTAACAGCTGTCGCAGGGCGCTTAAAGTGGAGGCCATGCAGGTGACATTAGTATCTTCTAATTGGCCAGAGGAAAGCGGGGCTGAGTAAACCAGGAGGGGTGACTGGAGCACATCCAGCCGTCCCGAAAGCAACGATGGCATTCCAACAGGTCCAATTCTGTTTTACCCTCATCCTCTTCCGCCCACTGAGCCACGGCCACACCGACCACCGACTTCAAGCTCGTTCCCAATCCCATCCTCGGTCGGCCAGCGCCCGTGTTTTGTGCATCTCGTCATCCAATCACCCTCGCATCCAGTCGACATGGCGCTCCCGGAGCAAGACGGTCTGCGATGGAAGGATACGTTATTCGATGTAGTGCCGGAGTGGACGCGGAAGCCTTCGGTGGAAGCGATCGAGAAAGTGTGCCGCCAGCAACTGAGCATCCCGCCCGACGAAAGCTGCGAGGTTGTCTTCCACGCATCCGGCCTCTTCAATAAGCTTTACAACATTAGGCGTGCCAACAGTGCCTCCTTGATCATGCGCGTCACACTCCCCGTCTACCCGCATCACAAGACGCGCGCCGAGGTGGCTACACTGCGGTGGGTACGCGATAACACATCGATTCCCGTCTCTGAGATCTTCGCGTTTGACGACACCAACAACAACGAAATCGGATTCGAATGGATCTTGATGGAACTCATGCATGGTACACCGGCACACACCCGTTGGTGGGATATGTCGATGGAGCAAAAGGTCGCCTTTACGAAGCAAATGGCCAAGTTCCAGGCAGAGTTGTGTGGGTTCCAGAAGGCCGATTCCCTCTTCAGGAATATAGGGACGCTGGATATCTGCTCCACACCCGATGACGTCAAAGGCTCGAAGGCAGTCGCTCCCGGTCTCCTAGTCTCCCACGAGTTCTTTATGGGCGACCACCTCCATTACGACATTCCACGTGGTCCTTTCCGCTCCAGCCATGACTGGCTGAGTACCAAATTGGACATTATCCTGCAACACCAGACCGCCGTCCTCAAGAACTCGGAGGATGAGGACGAAAGGGAAGATGCCGAGGATATATCAGCTGTCGTATCGAAGCTGCTCGCTCTAGTTCCAAAGGTCTTCGCCCAGACTCTCGAGGAGCCAGAAACCACGTCGCTCTACCATCACGACCTTCATCTCAATAACATCTTGGTCAATGAACACAGCGAAATCACAGGTGTTTTGGACTGGGAATGTGTCTCGGCGGTGCCAATCTGGATGTCAGCCAAACTTCCCAAGTATCTGGAAGGGCCAGTTCGGAAGGAGGAACCGCACAAGGAGACATACGGGGATCTTGAGGAGCGAGGAGAAGATAGCCTATACTTTATCCATAGGATGGAGTATGACGCCACGTACCTAAGGAAGGTTTACAAGGCTCGGCTGAAGGAGCTGTGGCCGGAATGGCCGCTTGAGGAGAGTCATGCTGAGATTGATTTGTTTGAAGCGATTGAACACTGTGATGGGATATTTTCGAAACGGGTGGGTAGATGGGCTGATCGTGTATTAGATGGCGATATGGTGAGGTTCGATATATCAAACCCTAGGTAGCTGGACACGCAGGATTTGACGGCTTTTTCGTGTATGACTTCTTGTGCGCACCTCGCTTGGGATAGCTCAGTGTAGAGGTGTCGATAGAGCTTTGATGATTTCAGTTGCGAGTCTGTAGTGGTGGAGGGAAAGATATGCCCTAATCTTAGTGACGCTCGTGTGAGGAACGAAAGTAAAGGGATGAACTCCTGATGAGACCTGTTTCGTATATTTTCCATTTGTTTTCTTTTTTTTCTTTTTTTTTCGTTTTTGGCTACTGCCTTCGAGGTTGCCACCATCTACGCTACGTCAAGTGGTAGGTTTCGTGACTTGAAACTAATGGCTGCCTCAGACTGAAAGGGGCGGAAACCTTCGAATCAGTCACCTCCGCGACTGTACCTTGCGTTGCTTGCATGCCTGTCGCCCGTTACGGAAGCGCCCACGGACTCTCATCTCATGGCTTCCTCCTGATTACCAGCCATCATGCGTATCAGTGTACGGCCATACGATTGTCTTGGGACATGTGTCTGGACGACTGACATTCATACATTTCTCTAGAGAGTGATAGACTACCATATTATATATTGTTTTTAAAATAGCTTTGCTCAGGTGAAGGGCCTGGGAGGATGCTTGGCTTTGTAGTATGTAGGTTTTGCCACTTATCACATGCCTACAAGTGCACTTTGCAACTTTCAGGACGTGTGGCGATGGAAAAGATTGACGCGTAGATCACTGCAGAAGATTTTGGAAATATCTATGCGTGCTAGCCTTCTGTCGACGACTGAATATGTTATTTTGTTGCGTCTCTGCCGCTTTACCAATAGAGAGCACTTCGAAACTTGCCCTGCTGTTCATCAGAGGAAGCTGCAAGCCACCGAGAGTTGAGCAAACTCACACACTACACATACTAACAGGCCCATGCAGGCGTTCATAATTATCCAATGCCTCCGTCTCCGCCACGTGCTCGAGAGGTTCCCATGTCTCATCTCCGCCATCCCACCTCACAAGAAACTCCATACCGCCATTGTCTAGCCGTCTTAAGTTGCAAATCTCCTCTACCTTCTACTATTCCTCGCTAGCATCGACCGACACTGAGTATACCTGCTGTTTATACCGTCCTAGAGCCCCTCTAGAAGTATTTATCTTAAGTTTTGTATAATACCTTACCTCAATGGCACCAGGAGAACGTCTTGGGAGCTGTTAGGCGATTAAGCGCTAAGATAAGCCTTACTCCTTTAGCTGGCAGATCTTCGTATTATCCTCTAGCGTATATCTTACCCTTCGTCAAGATGCACTAGGGTTTTTTATAGGGTCTTTATTTTTCGTAGACCTTGCGCTCTTCTGCCTCGCTAATCGATACCTCTTCGCTAGGGGAGGGGAGTCTCGGCTCTGCCTTATATAATATCCTTCCCGATTTTCTATATATACGTCCCAGGTAAACTGTAGCTGGAAAGTTGGAACCCCGTCTAACGTAATATGCTTAAAAACCGCGTTTCTAACGGGCTACTCCTTAAACTTAGCAACCGAGGTTTCGGCTATCTTATCTTGCGTCTCTAGAGCGGGGTGACAGCGTCACGGCTAGCCAGACGGGCTTGGCCGACGTGGCTGATTTGGACTGCGAGGATGGCCACGGAGAAGCGGTGCTAGGTGAAACTGCCGCTACAATCCATGAGATTATATCGTCTGGCATGTTCGCTCTCGACGTGGGACCAGATATCGCGGATGCGGAGAAGCTGCGGTACGTCTGCGACGCGCTGGATCCTCATGCTGCTTGGACTGGGAAGACCGGATCCGCCTGGGTGGGGTCGGGTAACAGAGGAGCAGGAAATGCTTCGGAGCCGTACATTATGGTACCTCATGGCGACGACTTTGCCGACTCGTTTGATGCGCGATTCTGTGAAGGGAGTACGCTCGTTGGGTTGCAACTCATGGGAACACAACCTCCGCCTGAATTTGGAACGGACAGCTACAAAGGCCGTCCTACTCACCTCACAACAATGCATCAGCTCAACGGTGACAGCTTGTATGCACCCCTGATGGTGCAACGTGCAACGATGCACTTCCTCTAACCCGACTTTGGCTCTTGGCAGCCTGATCTCAACTGCTCGGAAGTCCTGTTGCACCTGCCAATATGATCCGTTGCGCAATGCCAGCAACTGAGCCATCTCTTCTCGTCTAATCATTGGTGATATAACATATAAGCCCTTACGGTAGACAAATTGTGAAGAATAAAAATACAAACGTAAGTAAAGAAAAAACTAATAACAGCTGTAGTGGTAAGACAGAGGAGAAAATATTGGGGGAGGCGTAACTGAAAGTGAAGCTCCTCTCGACGCAAACTCTACTACCACTCGGTAAAAAAAACAGCAGGGCCAACACGCAGCTCGGCCAGCTCCTGGGCCTCTCCAAAGCGACCTCTGCCACCGACACGACTTCGCTTGACGGCAAGAAGATCATCATGCGCATTCTACCCCAGCACTGCGATGCCTTTGACGCCATCCTGGCCTCCGAACATGGCCCGGCCGCAGAGAAGCTGCTCAAGTACAACGGCGGCGTCGCCTACATGATTGTCGGCATCAAGACTATTTTTGACGGCTCCATCCAGGTCGATCACACCCGCACCGCCGGCAAAGCGCAACTCCCCATCAGCAAGGCCGTGGCGGCAGGGACGCAAGGTAGCTGCCATTCGTCAGTAGCACCGTCACAGCTCTGCCGCCAAACAAGCCAGCTGCACTGCAATTTTCAGCTCCGCTCCACGATACCCTGCGCGGAATACAGCTGTTGACTTCTCCTGATACTGTTACGATACCATCTCTTTTCCTGAAAACAATCTCGAAGCTATACCTCCCGAAAACAAGCCGGAGTGGCGGAAGAGGTTGAGGGAGTAGCCCCTCTCAGCAATTTGTGATGGAAACAGCGCAAGAGAAGGAGGAGGGTGCTTTCTCAGATGTTTTTGAAGTCGATGGTGGTGTGGCTGGCAAAGAAGACTGGTCAGATGGGATCGGATGTTCTCCTATCCGCTAATCCAGTGACCCAAAATTAGTTTGGAACCCAGTCTCTGCCACGGGTTAACCCAAGCTGGAAGATCCGGAACCTGGATTGCGGCTCTGCTGCCAACTTTCGGCGCCCGAATGTTGATGCGGTACACCTTCCTAAAGCAATTCCGGCCGTCTTTGTGATCACGCCCTAAGTAGCGCCGGAGAAATCCTGAGCAAAGCGGCCAGCGATGGTGTGGTTGATTCGGGGCCGGCGACGGCAATCCATATGTAAAACAACAACGCCACAACTTTGCAACGGTTACAGCATTCAGTTCCTCACGCGAATTGAATTGCAGCCCATGTATTAAACGCCCAGCTTTTCCAAGGCACACTGTTCGCCAAACACTTCTGTAAATGGAGGATTCAGCACTTTTAGCCCAAGCTCTCCTACATCACTGAGGTAACGTCGTGACAACATCCTAGCTAGCCGTAGCAACGTCGCGCAGCGAAAAGCAAGACAACCCAAGAACCTCAATACGAGTAGGCTAGAGTTCGCCCACATCCATATCCTAAAGAACTAGATCTTGTGCCAATATGAATCCCCGAGGAAAGTGAAGGACTTTAGTGACTCATTGAGAACAAACATGTAGACCATTATGTTGGAGAAAATGTAGCACGACGCTAGGTTGACCCGGAAGCGCGTCGAGGCTTCATCCATGTTTTGGGGTTTGGTGGTGGTTTTCTCCTTTAGAGGTTCGAGTGCTCGCATCACGGTCTACTCGAACTTCCTATCCCGGTCCAGTTCCGGGCCTGAAGAAGCGATCATGATGGACTCGGTCTTCTGGCCGCTGGATGTTGCCAGGTTATGAGATGATGACCCTGTGTGGGGCATGTTGGCCGTCTTGGCTCCGAGCTTGCTGCCCCACGAGGTGTCATGGAAGTTGGATAACGCGAATATCAGAGGACACTAGGTCGGACACTGAGCAGTTTGTCTGGACACTTCCTCCCGGTTTTGGCGGTGTCTCTCTAGCCACTGTCTTATCTCTTCTGCTTTGGGATGCTGTTCCCGCTCCATTTCCTGCTCTTGTCTCCTCCTCTCTTCTCGTCGATGGCGCCCTTCTTCCTGCTGCAAATACCGCTGCTCATGTTGATGACGGAGCTCTTCTTCGTCCCTCTCTTGGAATCTCCACCGCCATCTGGCTGTACCACGCCCATGTCCATTTTGCTCTGCTAACTGCCGCCGCTCTCCTTCCTGCTGAGGTAGTATTTGCGGCGGAATATGTAGGGAGGAGATGAGCTGTTGGGACAGCGTCGCGAATCTGAAAGATGGACGAGGTTCACAAAACAAGCAACAACAATGTACGGCATCCCTAGGGTAGAAGCTGTTGCGTCAACAATCACTAAGACACCCTCTCCATTGCGCGCGCCGGCGCTGAAGAATCCAACCCTCAGCAATCAGGAATCCGCCAAGCGCCAGCGACGACCGTCCATCCATGCCACCGAGGCCATCAAGACCACCAAGACTGCTCCCAAGAACAAAGGATCCCCCGGACGAAGTCCCCCTCAAAAAGCACCCTTCCACGAAGCATATACATATACCGGCGATGTTGAGTCTGTTGGCAACTGCTTTAGACTCCCGAACCACGATTGTCGGCCGTCAGCCCTGCTTGCACCGTTCAAGGTGTCTAGCCGGTGGATTATGGGGATCCAAGCAAACCAGGACATATTCGATGGTAGCGAGATAACTATCACGTACGGGCGGGATTTTTTGGGTGAGAAGTGTCAACGCCAGACTTGTCCGAGAAAACGACAGGTCATGTGCGCGCAGAGGCCGGCCGGGAAGAAGTAGAGGAGCTTAACGAAGCCGCCATTGTGAAACTAGATCACAATAAATAGAGGGATATCCATCATTCAGCCGTTTATAATATGCTTTATGTAAACCGTTCAGACAAGTGTGATCTGTACAGGCATCTCGCGCCGCCAGTCCTCCTTGTGTGGGTTTAAGGAATAATTCCTATAATGTTTGAACTGGAGGCGACCAATTCTCCGGTACCTTTGGCCTGACACATGTTGAAGTAACATACATATCGTCGCACCGCTGCCTATACTACGGCCAAGTAACAGGACAGGAGTATGGTCGGTGATCATGTTCCTGGGGCCCGCTTCCACCACGAACTTCCATGCGCATACCTCCTTTCTCGGTATTTTAGCATATTCCACCAAGATTCCTTTCAAATTAAGCTCCCCAGAAAGAGCAGAACCGAAAGGAGCGCCTGATAACTTGGACTGAACAGTACAGCCCAATATCTGGACCTCAGCGTTCCATATCTTGACACCGCCCAGATTGATCTTTCCATCTATTGAGGCCCAAGACCAGCTTGGCGCTCTATAGTCAGAGATCGGTCGAGATGGATTGAAATCTTCCCCGTACCAGCCAAGGTGGCGTGTGAGACAATTGTCCCACATCCCGGCGTAATACTGGTCCTTCCAGATAGACTGCATCTCCCTCGCTATACCAGCAATTGCCGGAAGACGATCCTCCGAAAACGTAAGCTTCCTTCTCGTGAAGTCATGCACAATTTCTCTCCAAAGCGCGGCTTGTTGGTGTACGGTAGCCGAGTATTTGATGTGAGGGTTGAACATAATTGGGGGTAGCTGCTTGCAAGGCCCTTTCTGCAAATAATCGATATGGTTGTCGATAGCTGGGGAGAATAGAGATTGACAGAACCATGTCATCTCTCTTTCGCCGTAAATGAGAAATCGTGGTGACAATAGGAACTCTTGTAATGCCCACCCCCGTTGATGCAATGCTTCCTTTGGCCTATAGGCGTAATGCCTTGGCCTGCGGCTGAATGGCTTTACAAGGAATATTGATTCTAAGGAACCGTCTGGGAGACAAAGCGGAAGTTCACAGACGTCAAGTAGAGGTCGAGATTCCAAAAATCCGCAGTTGGCACTGGTACCGTTGGTAGCGAGGATCGTCAGAGTCGCCTTCTTGTAGATTGAACCCATGTTATTGACTTCTTTCGCACTGTCTTCGACCGAATCCTGAATGATGCACAAAGCGTCCACCCACAGATAATGAAATCCTAGTTTCCTCGTTGTAAAAATAGCATCGGATATTGTTTTGGGTAAATCAGCGACAGAAAGGCTCCGTTGCCATTCCTCGAGCTTGGACTTTTCCAACTGAATCTTTTATGGCCCCCTAGTGTCGGCCTGTAAGGTCGTCACAAGAAGTGCAGTACTGGTCCAAGCTAGCTATAGTGCCTACAGCACTGTAGGAAGCAAACAAAGGCCCGAATTACAGGGCAGTGCCACTGTAAATAAAGGTATCATAGCGAATATTAACGCTGGAAACAAAAGGATCCGGAAGGCAGTGCCGTATACAATGACTAGAGTGGAGTGAAATTACTTGCTTGAAGAAGACTACATACAGGAGAGTTGGAGGCCTATTATAGGCTGTGGGAGGCTCTGGAAGAATTCCAGAGCCTTCTATTATTAATACAGTTCTGGAACACTCTGTAGGGCAAGCCCTACAGTAAGTCAGAGCAGTGGAGCCCTAGATTCCAGAGCCTTCAAGGCTCAACAGGGGCCCTGTGAGCCCTGGAGCCTTCCAGAAGGTTCGGCTCCGCAGTGCGAGCCGTAACTGCAGGGTACGCAGTAATGGAGGGCAACTGCTGAAAGCAGTTGCCTTCAGGGCAGTGGGTGTCAGAAAGTAGGGGTCCCTGGCCATCTAGTCAGCGAAGCTGACTGGATGTGTTGGAAGCGCGGCACTCTGGATTCTGTGGAATTGTAGGGGTTGCAACTGCGTGATTGTATTGCTTGTGTTCACTCTGTTCCTCTGGCTCTGGCTGGAAGCCAGAGGCTTCTTTATAGACTATTCT